>Ga0160429_1000138_pt1 | contig 92663 bp, 83 predicted proteins | sample SolpanmetagenomR_FD_108199 | JGI IMG/M metagenome (GOLD analysis project Ga0160429, IMG submission 108199) | Solar panel surface microbial communities from Lawrence Berkeley National Laboratory, California, USA - R | ecosystem: Engineered > Built environment > Solar panel > Unclassified ...
GAGAAAGGCCTCAACTCAAACGGAACAGCTTGACTCCTGTTTGGACGGTCATCAAGACGACGGCCATCCTGTGCTTTTTCTTGTCCTCTTGCGAAGATTTCGATGGAGCGGCGGAGTCAAAAGATTAATATTGCAAAGTTGTAACAGTCGCCATACTTGGGTGGTTGCTTGTGAAAAAGCAGAATGACGTCTTGACTTAACGATGCGACAGGTGGTGGAAGAGAAGGTATAGACTTACAGCGACTGAGGTAGGCACTAAATCGCATTTGTTGAGGACGAAGAGGAGATGTTTGTGTGGTGCTTCTTCTTTGATGTATTTTTCTACACTCCGACAGCGTGTGCCTTCCGGATCTCTGGCGTCAAGGACGTGAATGACGACGTCTGATGAATCGATGACCTGGCTGATATTAGGTGAAGGTCGTTATTTTCTGGCTACGAAAACGACGCACCTTGTAAAGCTCATTCCAGATTCTCTTGCTCTGTCCCTTTGTGAAAATTGGCTCAACAGCAGTGGTAAGTGTACCGCTGCCAGCAGTTTCTTGACCAAGTGCGCCACTAAGTAACAATTCCTGCTCCTGTCGTTCGAGGAAAGTATCGTACGACTTTACACTTTGCCCAGCTAAGTCCTCGATCGAGCTGATATCCAACTTGACCCTTTTTCTTTGCGCCTTTGGTCCAAACGTGTCTGCGAAAGGTCTTTGTTCTACAGCGATTTTTGCTTGATGTTGCTTTACCCCGTTCTTGGTCTCGTCATCTCTGATCAAGCTCATCGGCAACTTGTTTGATTTCAGTAGGTACGAATACGGGTCACTAGCATTTTTGGCAATGGCTTCTCGAAACTGTTGCAGGCTGTCTTGGCCGATAACCCGAGTGTTTGTGAACCATTTTCGATTAGGCTCGATGCGAGCGACTGGGACTTCTCGAGATTGGAATGAGGCGGCTTGTGTAATGTCGCCTTGGGCATTGCGCACTGCTCTTCCATCTTTGAACATGTTAAGCGTCTTGACTTTTTTCGCGGATCTGTGTACCAGCTTGTTAGCATTGTGGATGGTGCATTTGCTGTCTCCTTATCCCCACCTGTAGAAGTTCTCTCCCTTCACCTTGACATTGCCCATGCCATCTCCAGTCTTCCCTTGCCTCTCCCTCCTCGCCGCCTCTTTCTTGCCGGTACCCATGTTGTCGGTTCTATGTTAAGAACCGCAAAGCAAATATCGGCTGAGAAAGAATAGGTTGCTGGAACGATGAACAAGCTTCACAAGGGAACACAAGAGGATATCAAGGTCGATAGTGCACTTAGGAAGAAGAGTTGTTCAATGGAGAGGTTACTTGGAGAAAAAAGTCCTAGAACCGACGCACGTGACAAAACAGGGTCCATCGACCTCGAAGCAAAATATGATGTTGGACGCATTGACAAAGTCAAGCTCAAGCTCAAGCAACAACAACCACAATGTCACGAAGAGCAACATTGGTGCAACGATGCGCATCGTGCACACACGCTACCACTAGATCGTTTTCGACAACACCAGCCATTCGCCGCATCGGTCCAGAATCTCCACGATATATTGATATTCCCGAACCACCACAAAAGACATTCGATCCAAGACCTCGCATAAAAGGAGTGCTGCCCGTACCCAGAGATATCTTCTCCAAACGGCGTGGTGGTGTCGACAAAGTTACACCCGAATATCTCGATAACACGACACAAGTTGGCGAGCCACGAACCAGACCATCGCACGATAATGAGGCCGCATTGAACGACTGGAAGCTGCGTATGGCAGAGAGGAGGCGACAGAATTTGCGTGAAGGGTTGACGGAATTGCATACCCGACGAGTAAAGTTTGATACGTCAATGGCAAGGAAAACTGCAAGGAGACAAGCAGAACGACAGCAGCTCATTGAGGCCGCCGAACGAGAAGATGAACGTCTTACGAATCCTACAACGACGGCTCTCATCAAGAGCGCGCAGACTGTGAATGGACGACTACCAGATCCGAATCGTGAACAAAGACTAGCAGAGATGAAGTCTAGAGTGGAGGCCAAGGAGGCTCAAAAGGCCAGCGACAGACAGGATGCCTTACACACTCTCTACATGCATGCGCGGAATTTCATCGTCTCTGAGCCACAACTGGACAAGGCGATTGATAAGGCGTTCGGCACAGCAACAGAGCCTGTAGTATGGAGGAACCGGGGCAGCAGCATATGGAGTGAGGCTGTGCCGCAATCTATTCAAGACAAGTTAAACGCGGCTAACAGGTCACGCGGCACGGTCATGGATAATGACTGGATCGCTAACACGACATTGAAGAGAGTCGGGAAGATTGCCGAGCAACTGACTGGTGGGAAGATGGAGAAGGTGAAGAATTAAGGAGCTCAAGGCGGAGGACGACGCCACTGGGCGAAGTTAGATTTCAACAGCTGGGAATATGAGATGGTTATGACTGCGCCTGGTTAGATGTTTTCATTGATTAATTTACCACCGTCACCTCGCTTGTCGCTTAGCCTGTCTGCGCTTCAGGGCACTTCCTTCTCCAGGTTCTTGGTTCGGTCGCCCCTTCCCGCCCGTTGGTAGTCTGTTTATGCAGGTCCCAGATCTCCACACCTTAATCTTGTTTTGCGCGTGTTCTCAAATCTCAGCACGACCTCACAGGTCGACTTATGTTGGCTCGTGGCAGATCGACTTGATCCCGCACTAGAAGCCGTCGTTGTCGGGGTGAGTCTCACATCCTCAGCTCATACTGCTTTCAGCTCAACGTGCGGGGTTCGAGGTCTTCATCCTGTTTTGGACGTCCGGTAGACGAAACACGGAAAACCACCAACGATGTTGCTTCTTTGAGAGCACAATAACGACGTGTAAGCTTTGCCACATGACCTTGATGCGTGGCTGATCGCAAGGCTTACTTGTTCAGACAGCGCGTGCCATGTTTGTTTCATATTACAACATTGTGGCTTGATCGGTCCCCGAGCCGTTCCCACCCTACAGCCCAATGCTTCGACTACGCGTGCTTCAAATCGTTCTAGCGCCTCTTCCATACTAGCAAATGTACAACAATACTCCACCATTTCGAGGCAAAAGCTTTCATCTCCACGATACTCAGGTCGGACATTGACCATTGACTAGTCCAGTCTTGGCCATCTATTCAGGCGTCGCGACCAGTACCTCCTATACGTACCGACGATGAAGCTCCAACCCATTGTCCATTTTGGGCAAGGTCTCGAAGTCTTGTTTACTTGACACCACATATATGCCGTGCAAGACTCGACTAGAAAAGGAACGATCCCTGCTCTGTACAATTGGGTTTTATTCTCCATCAGCTTCTTTGTTCATCAGCATTCACATCTCACCTTAGTCACTCGCTTCACAGTCGCTCGTTTTACAGTCACTCGTTTATAATATTCTCAGCATGTCTTCCAAGCTCTTTCTCTCTTTGCTAGGTGGCCTGTTGGTCTCCCATGCTGCCGCCCTTCCTGCCCCTCAAGGCCTTGACTTTGATGCCATCCTCGACTTGCCACCTGCGCCTACGCCTACTATCGCTGTTGGTGTTTTGTCCCAGGCTGTCGTGGTTAACACCCAAGCAGCTCTCTCCTCTGTTGTTGCAGCAGTGGCTACGGAGGTTGCTGCTTCGGCGGTCAACGCCAAGCGCGACACGGTCTGTCCTACTCAACCGGCTGGAAGTGGCCCTCTTACCACCTCACCCGACACCCCAAGTGCTTTTCTAGCCAACCCTGCCTATAGCCAAGCAGCTCTCGGGGCTACTGTTCCTAATGGATACACGCAAGTGTACAGCAACTTGAACGCTAGCACTTCTACAGTAGGTTTCGAACATTGTCGATGTAGTGGTACCTGAGGAGACTAAGCAGTTCGCAGTACTATTATCTTGGATACACTACTCTGACTACCTACGACACAAATCAATGTGCCATTGCTTGTGGCAACACCAAGCTCTGCCAGTCCTTCAACATTTACTTTGAGAGGGATCCTTCAGTTGACCCCAACGACAGCTCCTGCTACAACCCACCAAGCACAACTCAGATCAAGTAAGCATTCATGCTGCGAATATATCCACCTCGATACTGACTACGATTTGCAGGTGTGTCTTCTGGGGAGGTCCCATCACTGCACAAACTGCCACAAACGTCGGTCAATGGCGTGGTCCTCAATTCCAGGTGGTGATTGCTGGCTCAAACGGCTACGTCAACACCAACTACTTCCAGACTGCTCCCACAGGCTACACTGTTCCCACCAACTTGGGCAACTACGCCATTAACGCTCCTCGCGACTGCAACAACCACGACACCTACATGGGCGTGCGTATCTGGAACAGCGGTCCCTTCGATGTCAATCTCTGTGCTGCCGCTTGCACTGCTCAGTCTGTGAACGACCTCTTGATCGGCATCAACCAGACCTGCCAATTCTTTGTAACCTATGAGCTGTCCAAGAACGGCGTGCCAATGGGACAGTACTGTATGACCTACAACCAGACCTGGCCTACGACCTACGCCAATAACAATGGTCAATGGGATGCCCAAGGAAACCACTACACCATTTCCTCCTCTTACATGTCAAGCAACGCTACAGACGCTGGTTATTGTAGCCCTGACCCTCCAGCAAGCTTCTACCTCGAGGTCGGAAGCAGCGGCAGTTACCTCGATCTCATTGACCCCGATGGCGAAGGCTGCTACTTCGCCAATCCTGTTCTCGGATCTCCCAACGGTAACTCTATATTCACCATTGACTCCCAGGGTCATCTCTCCGACACTGAGGGTGTCTACTTGGCTGAATTCACTGGTGAGGGCGCCACGCCCGACGAGGTCTTCTTCGACACTCCTTCGTTGTCCGCTCACCCGTCAATGTACAACTATGGTACTTGCTCCATCAAGTGGTCGCGTGCAAACCAGAGGCAAGAAGTCTCATGTGCTATTGGTCAGGACAATACCTTCTTCACTTGTCCCAGCTCAACTACTGGAGACCTTGTATTTTCGTATGTTGGTAGCACAGTATCGGCTGGCTGTACACCTGTCACTTTGGTCGCTATTGGTGCCGGTATGGTCAAGAACTGAAGCCGAGCGAGGATCATGAGCAATGTCTGTTTGGGTTGAGGATTGGAGGAGAAGGGAAGGACATACGGGGATTGGGGTTTGCGGGTTTTTCATGTATTTCATTGTCCATTTGCATAGTCGTCTTTTTTTCCTATCTCGGTCTTTTTGGTAGTTACAATTTGTGCAGTACATCAATTGCATTCTCATATGTATTCCTTATCTTCATGATTGTCCTGCACCTCCTCAATAACTGCTTGCTCTGCTTCTCCTCCACCTCCACCTTACTACCTGGTACCTGCAAACCTCCCTTGGCTTCAGCAACGACTCAGTTGTCTCGAGCCATGCTCGGAGTAATGCTTTCATGACGGGACTCGAAAACTGATGGTAGTGCCAACCATACTCAAATGAAGATGAAGGAAGCTATCACTTCATTGATGCTATACGAGACATCTAAGCTACAACCACCGTCTCGCCATGTCCATGATTTCCGGCGTCTGTCTGGAGCTCACCGCTCTCCAGAAGTCCTGCTGTTCCTTTTCCTCAACTTCCTTGTGGCTTGATCGTGCTATGTTGTTGTACTATTTTTTCATCGGTTTTTGAAACCTGCTTCTTCGACTCGTGTACTGTAGGTGCCCCATTCTGCACCATAACATCGTACTCCAAAGCCTGCTGAATCAAACTCCCATCCGCAATCCCCTTTTGCCAGCGCTCAAACCCATACCGACTCACCTGCGTCGAAGTCCACATCTCGCACTTGCGATACACATTCACCATATCCACGACGATATAAATAGGAAGTGCCGGAAAGATCTCTGCAAGCTCATCACGAAAGCTCTCCGCATCGTGCTGCTGCACCCAGTCCATCCCTTGCTGCAACGCGACGCAGAACCGTCTTTGCGCGTCCACGACCTGGGGCGTGATTGAAGTGGTCTTCGTGTAGTACACACTCCAAGGAATCTCGCCACCCTCCGTGCAAAACTCCATGGCGACGGAGAAGTTCGCATCGCGTGCCGCCATCGCACGCGCAAAGATGACATCAACCACGAAGAAATCGCCCAAACCGCCCTGAAACAGCTCGCTGAGCATCGGACCCTCGAGATCCTGGACGTAGCGAACAGACTCGGGCTCGATGCCGTGCTCGCGCAGCAGCATCTTGAAGTAGATCCCGACACTAGCGCCGTTGCCTGACTTGAGCAAGACGGTGCAGCCGGCCATGTGCTGCGCGTTGAATGACCAGCCTGTCGAGGAGCCGCGTTTGACTAAGGCTAGAGGGCAGCGGTTTGAGAGCTGGGCGAAGGTGGTGTAATGTGTGCTGCGATTGCGGTACATGGAGGGCACCCAGATGCCGCCGAGAGCGGCGTTGGCGGTAGGGGTTTGATTGTTTAGTTCGTCTAGGACGCGATCCCATGGCTTGGGCACGGAGACTGTGACATTGAGATTTTGCTCGGCGAAGAAACCGTGGCGGGTTGCGATGTACTCGGGGAGGTAGTTCAGGCTGTGGCCGGTGGCAGAGATGTGGAAGTGCTCCATTGTGGGAAGTTGAATGGTGCGAAGAGTAAGGAAGAAAGTGCGAAGACTAAGGAAGAAGGAGTATTGGGGAGACCTCGGGTTTTCTAGTCTTCATCGAGTTGAATTCCCATTGTACTCGACAGATCACGGCACTCCGACTGTGCATCTCTTATCACCTTCCTCCAAGAAGATAGATGATAGGTGAGATGGAAGATAGTTGAGAATCCGACGAAGTCTCTCTCGGCTTCGGCGATTTATTTAGGCGTTTCTTAGCTTACCACCGAACCAGAGATGGACTGAGTAGGTTCGTCTCCATGAAGTCCTTGGATCTGCTTCAGCTTCGACACGAACACTTCGATAGTAGAGTTCTCCGGATCATGCTTCGACACTGAGCGGGTATCGAGTACGCTCGCTTCTTGAGCAATAGCAGGAGTCGGAATGTGAGCTTCTCTAGTAGATCGATCACGATCGTTTGGCCTGATGACCGGGCTTTGAACGGCCGCACCTCTTTGTAGGTTGAGTAGGAAGCTTTCATCTACTAGTACTTTGCGATCACGGACCGCATATGTGCAATCCTTGCTCGTTAGTGCACAGTTTCGGCATGATGGTTTCTCTGCCAGCCGTCAGATGTCGTATTGTAATCAATCTCATGCGGCATGAGAGGCTCAGTACCTCGACTGCACTTTATCTTCTGCTTGTGACATTGATGACATGAATAACCTCTGTAAGCCTTTGTGGCTCTGGATGATTGCATCGTCGACAGCTACGGAGCGTTCATTACTATGGTTAGCGAAGGTTGACGAAGACGTCTTCTCTCTTGAGCTGTAACGCCGGTCACGGGGCCCTCGCAAAAAGTTGCGCGCGCACGGCCTGATACTTGTCGTTGTCGACAGAGTAGAGTCGCGAGCAGATCGTCCCGCTTCCTCGTTTGAGAAGTTTTCGCCACTCATGCGGCATGATTGAGTGGGGAAGTCGCGAACAACCAACAACTAGAAGGCCGGTGTTTTCCACATGAGCCCACATTGACACACGAACACAACGATCAAGACATTGCAGAACAGGACAATAAGAGGAAAGCCAGACATGAGCTTAGTCGACTGGCAAACTAAAAAAGGTAACTGTCATGGAGAAGAAGCACTCTCTCGTTCCACGACATTTTAATTTGTTGCTGCTAAGGTTAATCTCATAACCGCAACTATTTCATTCGGGTATTCAACCTCTAACACGCATACCATGCTTCTGTTTCATCGTTTGGATGGAGTCCGGTTAAGCCACCGCATGACAGACCTCAATGAATTCAATACCCCAACATTAGTATCTTCGGTCCTTCTACTTTCCTGGTAACTTTCATTCCAGTGGACCTCATAGTAGGCATCTTCCCACTCTTCCTAAGCAAAACAGCACAACTCTGGCAAACGGGCTCGCTGCCAATCATCTCTGTATTTTCGAGACCATGACCTGTCGTGCCAATGGGCGTGAAACAGTACCCACAAACTGCCTCCACTTTTGCCTTTTTCTTCTTGCTCTGTTCGCTACCACCAGGCGACGCCATACCAGCGCCAAGCCCCTTGCTGAATAACACCATCGAACCTCTTTTTAATGCAGCATCTGCACTAGGTGTTCCAGGCACGGCATCCTCACCTTCGGCAACAGGTAAGCGTAGAGCTAAGACGACATCTTCGGCTCTTTTCGTTTTAGTCATGATGTCTTCCATGTGCCTTCGTGCTTCGTCGAGAGAAGATACTGTTCTTGAGATCTGTTCAAATACCTTTGCATTATCGGCCGTGATCCGCATGGTTACTGGTTGGTGGTAGAGTGGACCTTGATTGGTAGCAGTTGAGGCAGAGCTTTCGGTCTTGATTGGTGTTGAGGTCGTTGAGGAAATGCTTGGCTTTTTGTTTGTAGCGGACTGAGGTTTGCTGGTTGTGCTTGCGGAGGTTGTAGAGATAGAATTTAGACTACGAACGACAAGGAATGAAGCGATGATGCATTTCGCTTCCGGTGCGAACTCGAGGATGCTGTATTTAGGAAAGAGATATCGATCGCCGTTTGAGCCGGTAAACTCCATTGCTAGCCCGATGACGGGTTGCGGTGGTGCTGGAGGCGCTTTGATCGGCCTTTGTATGGATGACGAGGGCGTATTGAAGGCGGAGGTACCACGCTGGAAAATTGGTGTGCCACCAAGCGGAGGTGCACGCGCTTGTCCAGGTGTGCCTACTGATGCAGGATATGGCGACTGTGCTCCAGCTGTAAAGTTGTTGTAGTTTGACGACATATTTAGTCGTTGACGAGCTACAATTGTATTGAGTTCATCAATGTGTCGTTGAAATTCTCGAAGTTGGTCTTGATTAGCAGAGCCGGACGCAACAACTTTCATGAGCGCTTTTAATGTATGATCGATGGAGGCACGTTGAGCTAGCATCTGGATTACTGGATCTTGGGCTGGTGTTGCTGGAGCAGGTGCAGGCCGATTCATTGTTGAGATTGGCTGTTGCATATTTTGAACAGGTCTCTGTGATTGTGGTAAAGATTGGGCGGTTTGTGAGTGAAGTGATACTTCGCCTGATTGTAATGGCTGTGCGGGCTGATATCCAGCAGGAGTAACAGAGCCAGAGTCTGCTGATATCTGAGCTGTCGCTGCTGTTCCTGGATTAGTAGTGCTCACGTTCGGCAGGAGTGTCGAAGAAGGTGTTGTAGTAGCGCCTTGTATTGTGGTTACACCAGTTCCTGTGCTTGGTGCAGATGTTCTCGAAGGCGTAGTCGCAGAGGGATTCACAGTGAAGGAATTCAAAGCACTTGATGGCACACCCGGAGTCGGTGCAGCAGCTACCACAGGTTTAAGAGTAGGCAAAGCTGGTGCTGCCATATCGATCTTCCATTCTCGGATTGTGTATAAAGTTGCCTCCAACATATGCGGCTCAATGATAATCTGGCAGTTCCCGACCTTTGTCATACACCTTGTAGGAGGGTTGTTCAAAGATTCATGTTCGCCCTTTTTCTTCTTCACTGGCTTTGTGTAGAACTTCTCGAAGAGTCCTTCATTGAGCCATGCGTTACGCGAACGCAACAAGGATGCTGTCAAGACGCCACTCTCTGCGATAGATTGCAATGTACTTGAGGTGCTTGCAGCAGTGCCAATAGGAAAAACAGGTAAAGGTTGATTATCATCAATTCTGCTTGGGAGTCGAGTTTCTGCTTGCTCAACTGGCCGTGTAGCTAGTGGCTCTCTGGTTGGCGTAGACCGTGTTGATTCTCTGACCAATGTGTTGCGTCTCTTTGGCGCAGGTTCGCGCAGATTACGCGTGGAGGCTCTCCTCTTTTCCGCCATGGTGAATGCGCTGGTGCTTTTCCAGCTTAACTTGGAGGTATCTCGGACATGCAAATAGGCTCTCCCGCCTCATCACGGCATGTACATATAACAGTATAGTCTGATTACTGTATCTTTTGGGCGACTATGCTGTGTGATCTGTGTGATTATCAAACTTGTGATGAAGATGAAGATGAAGAGATGAAGATGAAGATGGCGGTACTTTGCCAAGATTTGCCAAGGATTGCGGTAGATAATCGGCGGCTGTGTTTCAGCTGTACGTCAGACCTGTCAACAATCAATCACCTCTTCAGGTTCAGCTTCGAACATTTGCGGCCTCATCGCATATCAGAGGATAACCTTCCCAAGATGGCGGCGTTATTTCCTTACATGGACATCAACCTCCATGCGTCCGACGCCCACTATGCCTTCACCTCACCTTCGAACCCAACTGCGCCTACTCTCCTCCTCGAACGTCCCTCTGGCGATTTACGAATCAGCGATGCCAAAGTCACTGGTGCAAGAAGAGTCATGAGCATTGCTGGCATCTTGGGCATTATCAAGCTGCGATTAGGTGAACTACCTCCGCCAGATTTCTTGTGGTGAAAGAAGATACACCGCTCACATTCTGTAGACAAGTATGTAGTAGTCATCACCAAGAGCAAGCCAATGGGCAAAGTGAAAGGCGCCATGATCCATAAAGTAGTCTCTACTGAGATGCTGCCCCTACGCGAACGTCCTCTACACGACAAAGACGAGGAGACCTATGTCGAATTGATCAAGAATATACTCAAGGCTGGTCCAATGTACTTCTCATACAATCTAGACTTGACAAATAGTTTCCAACGTCAAGCAAAGAGCGACCCTAACACACCCTTATGGATGAGATCGGACGACAGATTCTTCTGGAACAAGTTTCTGCAAAGCGATCTCATCGACTTCAGATCTGGTAGTGGAGCTCTGTCTGGCATGAGGATGACTGTTGGTCCCAGGACTGCTGTCGATCCCTTCATCCTCCCAGTCGTTTGTGGCATGCTGAATATTACCAAAACATCAATCAAGGGCAACCAACTCACGTTCATGCTCATCACACGTCGATCGCGGCATCGTACTGGTACCAGATATTTTTCCAGAGGAATAGATGAGAATGGCAATGTCTCAAACTACAACGAAACAGAGCAGAGTATCATTCTGAACGATAACGATATGGGAAATAATGGAAGCTTCAGCCCTATGGACAGCAAATTCGGCAGCAGTGGTGGTAGAGAAGTACAGATTTTGGCATACATCCAAACTAGAGGTAGCGTGCCAGTGTATTGGGCGGAGATCAACAAGCTCAAATACACACCGGAACTTCAGATTCGAAGTGTCGACAGTGCAGTGGAAGCCGCATCAAAGCACTTTGCCGAGCAAATAAATCTGTACGGAGACAACTATCTGGTCAACCTTGTCAATCAAAAGGGTCGTGAGGCTCGTGTGAAAGAGGCCTATGAGCAGGTCGTGAAGAAACTACAATCAAACACAAAAGAAGAGGTCAATAAAGTCGATCAACGTTCGCCAGAAACAATACATAACCTGGAGTCCAAGTCAGTCAAGCAACAGTTTGATCGCCTCCACTACGTCTACTTTGACTTCCACAACGAAACCAAAGGTCTAAAGTGGCACCGCGCACAACTACTCCTTGATGAGCTGCATCAACCTCTACTCGACCAGCAATACTTCCACGGCGTATACAATCTCAGCGACAGACTCGGTCGCGTGGAAGTCCGCAACACCCAGCGCAGCGTCGTCCGCACGAATTGCATGGACTGCCTAGACAGGACGAACGTAGTTCAAAGCATGCTAGGTCGATTCGCCATCAACAGAATGCTGCAAGATCTTCAACTCATCGGCCGCAACGAAACCGCCCAACAAGACGAGGCTTTCGAGTTTCTCTTCCGCAATATCTGGGCCGACAACGCCGACGTCGTCTCAAACATGTATTCTGGAACTGGCGCGTTGAAGACTGACTTTACACGGACTGGTAAGCGGACAAGAGCTGGAGCAGCACAGGATTTGCGCAACTCAATCACGCGATACGTCAGGAACAACTTCACCGATGGACCGCGACAAGATGCGTATGACCTTTTCTCCGGCAGGTACCTACCATCATCCTCATCTCTGAGCGGCGCGTTCCTCGACAGACGACCCGTCGCTGTGCAAGCAGTGCCGTATGTGTTCGCTGCAAGTCTATTCTTCATCACAGTCGCCTCCATGACGCCACGATTACCCACTGCTGCTGTATGGCCATTAAGATTCATGATTATAGCGACGATGGGCATTGCGGCGTATTCTGCCAATTTCATGATGAAGCATGGACCCCTCTATGTAAGTCATCACAATATTAAGGCATGCATGTACGAGAGTTTATACTAATCGCCTCAATTCTAGGTTAATTGGCCTAAACTCAACACACCGCCTTGGGCTGCAGATAGATATCAAGAGACCTTGTCCAATGTGAGCAAAGACCCTGTTATCGGTCCTTTTGTGGCTGGATCTAGGAAGCGAAATGATGGAAGAGTTGCGTATATGGAGGAAGGCAAGAAGAGACAAGAGTAGATTTCTGGGCGTGTATGTATTGTTTGTACTTTCGTTTGGCGTAGAAAAGACGCATTTACATACTGTAGTTGTAATAATGGTATAGAGTTACCAGGTTTGTTGGCATTGAGTATGTACCTTCACCTGCTGCGCATAGTTGCACTCTCTCTCAGTCCTGGTTCTTTGTAGGAGAATAATTTCAGTCTGTTGTGTATCACACCTTTTCGCCATCCTGTTCAGCTCCAGTCATGCACAGTCTTCGCTCGCGCGAAACTTCCCCCTCTCCCTCCTTTGCAGAAACATCATTTCCTGGTTGTTTGTGTCATTGCATAAATGATAAATACCCAGACATCCACTACTAAACCAGAGAAGGCAAAGACGATCTCCGCCACAGCAGCATAGCGTGTTTCGATCATCTCGAGGAAGCATGCGCACCTTATGCATTCTATGTACAACAAGATCGCAAACAGCAAGGTTTCTGGCGAGGTTGTGCATGAAGGAGATTGTGATATCATGGATTCTTGACAAGAATCATCTTCAGCGGCCCGGAGAAGAAAGTGAAGCTTTGGAACCTGCATATCCATCCCTGCTCGATGTTGTGAGCATGCATCAGGATATCTGCAATATCGAGTTGGTCATCCTGTGAGGTGTCAGCGATGTGACAGAAGCGGAGCTTTCTCAGTCACACCTATATTTCTTACTTCCAAGTGTCGTTGCCCTACATGGCATGAGAAAATTCGGACTGTGATTCTACGTTGAAGTAGACACCAGGTCCGCATAACATCATCTGGCGACCAAGCCAGTCAACGATGCACCATATAGAGAGGGGTATTGGTACCTATCCCTATGTATCGCCTTGACATTGACGACGCAATCACTGCAATGTGCAGATCAAAGCGGAGGCCATCGTGCCGCATGTATTCCTACCAAAAATACTACACCTCGTCTTCGTGATATAGATTCATACCCCAGCTCCTTCTCCCTCCAATATCCCTCCACCTTCCCTCCAATATGCTCACCTCCCTCTCCCTCCTTCGCTTACTTACTTGCCTCGCTATCCTCGCTCTCCCAGCACTATCCAGTACAATCCATACTCCAATCCGTTCGCCTACCCAACCTGGGACGTGCACTATACAGCGACCACCACAATCACCAGCGGCAGCTCAACCGCAACCAGCACACTATTCTACACCATCATTTCGTCCACCATAACGGTATACGTTGGGGAAACAGCCGCCGTGTCCTTATTCGCCAACAACTCTTCCACCACTCTCACAACGAACTGTCCCTCCAATTTTTACTACATAGCCGGCCATGGATGCCTATACTGCCCGTCAATAGGCTTCTATACGTATCATGGCCAGGGTGTATGTATGACGAGGTGGCCGTACACCGCCTCCTGCGCATCTGGGTATGGCATCCCCAGCAGTCTAGGTGTAACCACAGGCCAAAATAATCACATTCAATCCCTGTCATCCCTCGGTGATTCCGCCAGTCCCGGACTGCCCAGGTGGCTACTCCACGAGCTCAGGCGCATGCTGGACTAAGACTATACAGCCGACCATCTACTCTAAAATCTGGACGTCGACGTCAGAGGCGACCGGTGTATCGCAGACATATACATATACGTACACGTCAGGTACGTATGTCTATGCTAGCGGCATCGACCCGAGCACTGTTGGATTTGGAAGCGTGGGGCTTGTTCCGAATGTCGGGAATTGATACTGGGTGCTAAAAGTACTGATTCAGCTGTACTGAGCGTATTGGCCGGCGAAATTGCTCAGAGTAGTGGGTATGTTCCACCAGGACCTACTGCGACCTCCAACGTAGCACTACCTACCACGAACGGTGCTGGTGTTGGTGCGACGGACGTTGGCTTGAGTGCTGTGGTTGCTGGTGTTGTTGTTGGCTTAATTATATTATAACGTGGTTTCGTTAGTATTACTTGATTCACGATATGATCTGACAGCTACGGTCATTGCAAAGATGAATAACAGATAAGAATGTATATGAAAGAAGATCGCCATTATCGATTCATTCGCTGCGCCCAGCCATTCATGACTCTCGGACGAGCTCCAAGTGTTCTGCGGAGGCGGTCTGAAGAGACGACGCCTTGCACTGTCGTTGTGTGAAATGTACTGGCAGGTCTCATTTCTGGTACTGATCTCTCCTTGGTGCTAGATTCCTCAGGGGTTGGCCTGTTCTCTTTCGCGTTATCGATACTTGTCGTGTTCTTATTGGCAACTGTGTCGACAGAGGTCGTGGACAAGTTTGGCGATATTCTGTGTAGTGGAGCAGGTGGCCGAGAGGAAGCTGATAAGGCTTCTGAAGTACCAGAGTCGTCAAGGGAGTTCTCACGAGAAGGTGGCTGTGGCTTGGGTTTTGCGAAGAAGCTAAGCAGATTCCCTTGTCCAGCAGGCAGTTCCTTCTGCTTCTTCTTCGGCCCTGCCGCAGGCTCACTTTTCTGAGTTGCCGAAGTCTTTCGTTGAGGAGGCTCCTCGATCTTTACATCCTTCGCACTAACGAATCCAGCTGTAGGAATCGTCGTTGTGACGGAGGAGAAAGAGCCCTGCTTATCCATCGTTGTAGCAAATGAGAATCCTGGTACAGCAACTTTGCGCTCGAAGCTAGCTTCTTGCCCAATCTTAGGGCGCTTGAAAGACCTGTTATTGTAGTTGTAGTCGATGTCTGCACCGAGCATGCCCCAATCTTTGTGATCTTCCTGTTCAATGATGCCGCTTTCTGGCCACTTGTTGTCTTGTGGATATTCGCACGTTGTAAGCGCGTCGCGCACAATAGTATGCTCAGGGCACGGACGACGGAGGATGATTGAGATCTCTTTGATAACATCAAAACCGATTTTGACACCGCTTTTAACAAGGTAACCGTCCATGCCTTCCTTCGACAGGAATGGCGACAGCGTCACGTCGTTCTTGCTTTGATCCTTGACCGGACAGCTGAGATACAACAACGATTGTGCCCTGGTCATGGCAACATACAGCAATCTTCTTTCTTCGTCTTGGTCTTCAGCTCGGGAATGTGGTATGGAGCCATTGTAAGCGGCAGGTATGAACACGACAGGCCACTCCAGACCTTTTGCAGCGTGGATAGTAGATATTGTTACTGTGGGCTGCGGTGGACCATCGTCTTGACTCTTTTGTGCATCCGTTACGAGAGCCACATTACCCAGGAACTTGATTAGTGTTTCCTCGGCCGACCCGGCGTTGACAGTATCCAGGTCTTGTAAAAGTCCATCCGCTTCTTCGGCCACATCTGTTAGGTCAGTAACGTTCTCTTCCAAAGTCTGTACCAGAGCTTCTTCATCGAAATCGCCGTTTTGCAGAGCGTTTGCGAATTCGCTTGCTTGTTGAACCAGTTCCTGTACGTTTGCAATACGTGTTTCGTATTCCTCACTATCTTTTTCTTGCAAATGTTTTGCTAGGCCGACTTTTTCAATCAGGAACTTCAGGAAGTCCAGTAAGGTGTCCTGATCTTCTGGAGGACTCCTCAACCTTTTCTGTGCCGTCAAGATCAAGTTTACGAACTGGTTCAAGCCAGTCTGAGCTGGCTTCGTAAGATTGACAGGCGATCTTCGACGACCTTGTGCAACTCCTTTGACCATATCCCAAAGCGGTATCTTCTTCTCCTTCGCCTCTGCCACAAGACCTTCGAGCGTCTTGTCACCTACACCACGCTTCGGCACGTTGATGACGCGGAGGACTGCATCGTTATGTTCTGGATGACTGATGACACGGAGATAGTCAAGGACCAGCTTAACCTCCATACGATCATAGAACTTATGACCTCCTACCATCTTGTAAGGTATCCCTTCTTTGCCCAGAGCGGACTCAATCTGACGTGATAGGGCAGCTGATCGGAGCAAGATAGCGTAATCGTCTAGGTTCAGCATCCCTCCCATGAGCATCGCGGTGCGCTTGATCTCAAACACAACCCACCGAGCTTCAATCTCTGCAGTAGGCAATCGTCGGAGCACAGCTGGCATACCGACAGAATGTGTAGGCATGAGTCTTTTGTTCTCCCTGGCTTCATCTTGCTCAATAACTTCTTGGGCTGCCTGCAATATGGCACCGGAAGTTCGATAGTTTTCAGACAAAATCTCGACGTGTGTATCTGGCCATCGTTCTCGCATCTTCTTCAGGTTCTTGATCTCCGCATTACGCCAACCATAGATACTCTGATCAGGATCGCCGACGATGCAAATTGCCTGCCGTCGTTGGGAGAACAGCTCCATCAGCTCATACTGTATGTTATTGGTGTCCTGGAATTCATCCACAAGAACAGCCTCAATTCCTCCTACACATTGCGGATTACTTCGAAGCAGTTCACAGCATTTGAGCAGAAGGTCATCGAAGTCGAGCATGTTTTGGACACGAAGCTCTTCTTCGTACTCTCCCCAGATCTCGGCAAACTCGAACTTGTCGTTGGCTTTTGAACTGCTTAACCACTGCTCGATAGTTTGACCTTTCGACTTGCAGGATGATATCCGTGATTGGACGGTCCTGGAGTAATTGGTCTCCACCTGTAACTTGAGACGCTTGACAATTCTTCCAATGATGGCCTTCTGATCGCCAGAATCTGCTATACCGAATTTCTCATCCAGGTCGATATATTTGCCATAAGCTGAAAGAAAGCGCCGTGATATCGAGTGAAAAGTGCCCAGTATAAGCTTTCTAGCGACCTCCTTGCCTAGAAAGCCGCTAACACGATCTTGCATTTCCTTCGCCGCCTTGTTGGTGAATGTACATACAATGATATTTCGGGGATCAAGTCCATGATGGGCAATGAGGTACGCCACTCGCGAGGTAAGAGTCTTGGTCTTGCCAGATCCTGGCGGCGCAAGAACTTGCAATACGGAAGCCGGACTTGTCACAGCCGCTCTTTGTGCTTCATTGAGGCCCTCGAGGATCCTCGCTGCATCCATCGAGCATCAGTATGTTGACAAAATTGGAAGGACATAATCGCGACACAAGACGTGTCGGAGTAATCGCGTTGTCACGTGCGTTTCTGAAGGGTCGCGTAGTGGGGCAAACTCAATGGCAACATCGCCCCTCAATTGACTACATCTCTTCTTCTGCATCAGCATCAAATGCGCTTTTTCCTCCTCACACTTATCATCGCACTCGCAGCCATAGTCATGGGTCTTCCTCAGCTCGACGGTTTGAAGATTGAAGTCCTCAAGGAGGTGCGACTGAAGCAGTTCATGCATTGAGCAGCACTTCATACTGACGTCGAGTCTTATTAGTCAAATGGCAAACGCAAGACTCAGCGCGGCGACACTATTGATGTCCACTACCGTGGTACTCTCGAGAACGGCAAGGAGTTCGATGCCAGCTACAACCGTGGCCAACCTCTGACCTTTACCGTTGGCAAGGGTGAGTGATTATGATATACTGCTATACGCAACTCCTGCTGACAATATACAATTAGGTCAGGTCATCAAGGGATGGGATGAGGGACTCTTGGAGATGGGTGTTGGCGAGAAGCGTAAATTGACAATCCAGCCCGCATTGGGTTACGGTTCGCGCTCAATGGGTGCTGCCATCCCTGCCAACTCTGTTCTCAGTAAGAATCAACGTTCGTGCCTCACGGAGCCTTTCACGACTAACACCAAATCCAGTCTTCGAGACCGAGCTTGTCAACATCCAGGGCGTCCCAAAGAACGAGCTATAGAGCGCTAAAGAGCATGGATAACGCTATTTGTTGCCGACAAGGTGTTCAAAAAAATAAGCCATGAGGATATCACAAAAGGATTTATACAATCCGCCATCTACAATAACGCTGCTGAGCATTGACCAGTCTGACCTGAGTTTGCTTGATCATAATGCTACTGAATGTCTTGTCCTCTGTACTCGTTGATGTCGGATGTGTGTGACCTACTTATGTCTAGTCGGACACGCTTGCATGAACCATTTTGGTATTGCACCAGCCTAAGGCATTGCAACATTGCTTTCGACCTGCACAATACAATCCTCCTGACGTCAAGGGCGTACCTGATGATACAACACCATCTTCACCATTGTCTGATCTAATCCTGATTCATTGCCATGTCCTCCATATTCTCTATGGCAGTCTGCAATTCCCGTATGCGTCCTCCTACTCTCCTTTTGATCTCCTCTGCTAGCTCCTTGTCCGGTCCTGCTATTATGTTTGTATACATCTCATTCAGCTTATCCAGCTCTTCTCTTGCTGCTTTCCTATCGTCCTCTGCGTAGACTGTCATTTTTTCCGTCTCTTCCATGGCTATTTCGAACTATATTTTGAATCAGTATGGTTGATGTGAGGTTCCAGAGACTTGGAAGTGCCTAATACTTCGTCCTTTGCAGTAGCATACCTGGGTTGATATTAGCATAGTGAACGATATTAAAACACAAAAGCCTACAAACATACTGTTCTGTCAACTCCTCAACCACCTCATCCGCAGCCGTACCGCCAGGCATTTGCCGTAACGTAGATGCTGAGAATAGTCTTACAGGTGTCCTCGTTATGACGATCTTCGAGTGTGTATGTTGTCGTATGGTAGGGCGAGAGATTAGCGCAGTGCGGCGCGCAGCCAGGGCGAGACATCGAGTAAACATATCACTATGCGCTTATCAGGTGTGGTGCTGGAATGCAAGGGTTGTGTAGCAGTGTGTTCAGTGGGCGTGTTGATGACGTCCCTCCGAAATTCTGAAACTTGGTTCGCCACACCTTATCGCTTGTTTTGTCGATCTTCTAAATCTGAAACAATCCTCCTACAACACACACGGAATGGCACTAATTGGCATATCAATCGTTATTGTAACACTATCGTATATTTTGTATAGAGCGAACCTTCGGACATGGCTTCCCATGAGTGCGCTGCAATCGAAGGAGCAAGTTTTCCAGCAGGAAGAGCCCAATACTCAAGAAAAGAGGCGGGAAAGCGATGACATTGCTGTACATGACGAAAAGACCGCATCAGAACAAGAATCATCGAGCGCACTAGATGTCCCATCTGTAGGGATACAGGTAAACAAGGAGGAGGAAAAGGAGGAAAGTGAGGAAGAAGATGACCCAACGACGCCCACGGCCACCACAACATCGAAGCCATTCATAATACCCAGAGGCTCTCTAGCGGTATCTAATGGGATGGCCGCGCCATCGGTGATGCGCTCTGCAGAACTAACAACGCAAGAAACAGCAAGAGCTCAACCCAACCAGAAGCCGTCCTCGAACGCAACACTGCCATCTAATTTAATGCCTCCTCCACCTCGTCCCAAACCTGTAGCTCCATCACCAGCAGTCCCACAGCGTACACCTGCATCTGCGGCTTCTACGCTACGCGTCCCAGGTAGCGGGCCGGTACCTTCTCGTATTCCTGGATCCACCTCATCATCCTCACTGATGCCGCCACCCTCCTCCGCCTCATTGAAACGTTCCCTGCCTCGAGCCAGTCCCAATACCAGCACTCTCAATCCTTCATCTCCCACAGCTTCCACACTTCCCACCCAAAAGCGCAAGAAAGTCATACTATCTCCAGGTCACTCTCCGATAGATTGGGCTCATCTCATACGCACTGCTCCTTCGACCACGCTTACTGGTTTACCACCTGGTCGACAGCTACGGATTGCGCCATCACAGCTGGCACTGTATAATGGCCGGAAAGGCGCGCCTGCTTGGTCAGCATGGCAGGGAAAAGTGTATAACCTTGGCCCATATCTGCCGTTTCATCCTGGAGGCCAAGGAGAATTATTGCGCGGTGCAGGCAAGGAAGGGAGCGTGGTGGAGAAAATGTTTATGGAAGTGCATCCGTGGGTGAATTGGGAGAATATGCTTAAGGATTGTGTTGTGGGGGTGTTGGTAGCAGAGGGTGAAGGCGACGAATTGGTTGTCGAGGGTAAGCAAGGAGGAGAAGTGAAAGGCAAGGCCAGCGCAGTGGAGAGTGAGCTGGACGATATGGATTGAGGGGAAAAAGACGCTGCTCAGAATCAGATGTTATCATGATATCAAGCACGCACACGAAAACGTTTCTCGGTAACTGTTCGAGGACCGAGTTACATGTCATAACAAAAGGAGGGACATAACGCCACAGCAGAACTTGAGGAAGAACTTCAATCACGTAAGTATGGAAACACCTGCAACGACAATACTCCGAACGAGACAAAACCGAAAAGTGCTCTTGGAGCTTGAAAGCAAGGATTCATTAGCCTTGATCTCCAATACATCGAAACAGCAGATAGCACAAGGATGACTGAATGTGCCATAATACGCTGCTTACGTTCCGGTTCTCTACTCCAGGCTGGTAAGCGAGGGGAGTAGACAGATGAGCTAAGACGCCTCACTACGGGCCAAGAACATAAACATAGATATAGAACGCCACTAGCATGGCTAGATGCGCGTGGGAAGAATGGAGGATTGCATTTGAGCGAAAGCTGTGATGGAAGTACGCTTGTGAGAAGCAGAATAGACACAGCGGGTGCTGGAAGCATTATGGAGCATATCATTCGCTATATGAACAGCTAATGTCAGGCTTCTAATAGATTAATACAAACTCCGGGATCATTCGAAAGCCATATGAATGATCATGTTGCCTTGCTCAAGTATTTTTTGAGCAGCATGTTTCACATAAGTTTCAGTATCGTGCTCAGGCTTAATCAAAAACATATGTGGTCTGCCCCGGAAAATGTCAAAACGAACAAGAGCGTTCGTGTCTCATCAACTCCACAGTACTTCGTAAGTGTGTATTGAGGGTTTCCAGGAGTTCAAAAAGCAAAAGCATGAAATACTTCCATCGGGGATCGAACCCTGGTGCAATGTTAGTCAAAGATCATTATCTTTTATAAGGTGTTTGTCTTACCGAGACCTTGTCCGTGTAAAGGAGACGTCATACCACTAGACCATAGAAGCTCGAATTGTGGTCAGGCACCATTTTGGGCAGTAAATATACCATAAAATAATTTTTAGCCTCATGCTCGACGCGTAACTTCGCTGCCGCCCTGCTTCACTTCAACATAAAACATCAATGCCTGAAAAGCGCAAACACTCTGCAATGGCCAACCTAGATGCTTCCCAGGCGCAAACCTCATCATCCCCCTTCCTGCCCATCTTTGAAACCTTCCGTGCCGAGCTCGACGAACACCACGATCGCAGAGAACGCATAATCAAGGCCTCTCGTGACATTACTGCTGCCAGCAAGAAGATGTGAGCTATCAAAGACACAGGATCCGCCCCTACGTCGAGTGCTGACGACGTCGCAATAGTATCTTCGCACTACAACGGTACATCACCCCAATCACATTATCCATGAGATTCTCAACGAGACTGACAATCTCTTGCTAGCGTCCGCAAACTAGCCTTGCCCATCCCTCAAAACATCCTGAAGTCCACGGAATCACATCAAGCTATCATTCACGAACGCTTCAGCTCCATCACGTCAGACCTGCAATCTATCAATGCATACCGCTATTACCGCCAAGTATCAGGTGGAATCCAAGAGTGGATGGAATCCTTGTTGTTTCAACATTACCTAGCTACGCAGACACTACTGTCGTTCACGGATGCGCTCAAAGAACTGCACAGGTTATCAGCAGCACCTGTCGAAAGAGCTCCACCACCCACAGACGTCCAGGGCGGTAGCGAGACGACTGGCACAGATGGCATGGAGATAGACACCGGGAACAAAACCGAGGACTCACCACCACAAACAATCGACCTGACTCCCGAAGACTACCTCCTCGGTGTCTTTGACATGACGGGCGAACTCATGCGCTTCGCCATCACCTCAATAGCTACATCTGGCTCTTTGCCCACATCCAGTTCAGACACACAGCGCACACCACTCACAGACCTTCAATCGTTCCGTCGTCTTCTCAGCATGTTCGATTATGGTGAAAGAGCTGGAGGCTTTGCGCGGGATTCGAGTAAGAAGCTGGAGGTTACGTTGCAGAGTGTGGAGAAAGTTGAGAGGGCGATGTATGGGCTTGTTGTTAGAGGAAGTGAGAGGCCGAAGGGGTGGGTGCCGCCGGATATGGAGGTTAGAGGCCGTGGGGAGGAGATTGAGGGCTATTAAGTAGTCGCAGAATAGGGCAGGGATGCTCATGTGGACAGTACGAAACGGTCAAGGGATTTGCGTGATGGGACGAGAGCCGGAAGTTTACCTAGAAGAGTGGAGGATGACTTGTGAGATGGCAATAGCAATACAGCATATGTGTCACGAGTAGACAAGACATCTTCTTGGGATGAAGATGGAGGCTCGACAACAGTCATGGGAAGAAAGCAGCCTCGACAAGTGTTGGTTGATCTTGGCACAGATATCTCAAGAAGCTGATGGAGGATGGATATTAGCAATAGCACTTTGACTTGGAGCGTTCAGATCAGACACTCGACTAATGCAATATACCAAGGTCATTAATCATGATACTCATTATCTAGCCATCCAAACTCCTTTCCCGACTTCCAAAATTACCACTTTTGCTACAGCTATTACTCACCCTCCCCACCCTCCTCGCCTTCCTCTTCCTCATCAATCGTCTCCTCACCCCTCGCTCCAAGCATCCCAACTCCACCGTCCCCATCTCCTTCCAGTCTGTTCAACGCACCATTCCCGAATACCTGCCAGGGACTCGGCACAAGAGGAAAGTACCTCGGAATACTCTTCCTAAACCGCGTTCGATAATCCTTCGGACTCATCACAGTCGGCTTGTGCTTTCCTCTATCCTTGATCCAACTCTCAATCTTCTTATCCCACGTATACGTCCTGATGTAGTCGATGATGCCTACAGTGAGCTCGTTCCTAGGTGCATCGTGCAATGCTGCTATAAGTGAATAATCCATCACATTCTGCTTGGAGCAGAAGAGCGTGTCATTTCTGATGCTGCTATCGAGAAGAGAGTCGCTATGAGCGCGTACGTATACAGGGTTGGCGGAGATGTAATCGAGCAGGTTTTCGTCAAGCAGTACTTCATCAGCTTCGCCTGTCGCCTGAATGCGGCGGTTACGCATGCTTCCTTTGAGGTCAAAGACGCGCGTTGGTTGAGGCCCTTCATAGAAGACGTTTTCCATGACTTGGAGGTAGTAGTTCAGATCGGTACCTGTAGCAGGATTTCTGATAACGACTTGGTAAAAGCCCAGCATCTTGGCGATGGCAGATGGAAGACCGTGGAACAGGCATTTGGACATGTAGTCAAAGTAGTCAGGGGCGAACTTGACGAAAGCCTGTGTCTCGATCGTGCTGAGTGATTTGAGGACGAAGCGTTCGTCCAGCGTCTTCAGGAAAAGTGACTTTGTCTTGCCGCCTTTGGAGTCCCACTTCACGCTGCGAGAGAGTGATTCTACGAAGCGGTCTTCGACACCGCATTTGCGTCTGATGGCGTCGAAGGATTCAGCATAGAAGACTTTGACGTGGATGCGAGCGCTGCCGTGCTGGAACTTGTAATTGATGTGGGTCGCAGTTTTACCGAGCATGACACGCTCGACGTCAATATCGGCCTGGGTCTTGGGCATTTCTACACCGGCTGGTGCCGTCTGTGCTTGGATCATGTCGACAGTCATAGCACGTCTACGGAATGTTTGTAGCTTGTTGTAGTAGTCTTCTGAGGCAAGGGTAAAGGCTATAAGGGAGGATGGCTCGTCTTCGCGGACGATGATATCTGAGTTCTCAAAGATATGGTCGGTGGATGCTAATGGGTAGTCAAGCGGTGACCATCCACTAGCGGAGCGCTCTGACCAGAAGCTTGTCAGCATTTTGAGCAGAGAGGTTCTCTCGTGTTTCGGAAGCTCGATTGACTCGTCCTGTTGCTGCTCGAAAATGGAGAGAATGCTTTTGTCTGACAAGTCAAGTGATCCTTTCAAGTCCGTGACACTCGGTTCCTCAGTATCACTCATGTCTATTTCTGCCTCGGAGGCGGTGTAGCTGGCGACAGTGTTTTGATCCTCCTCTCCCTCCCTACGAGGCTCTGATTCCATTTGCGCGGACTTTGGCTCAATATCAACTTCCTTGGCGCGATCTCTGTTCATTGGAAGAGCGTCACGAAATGGGTCGTCATCAAAATCTTCGTCTTGTTGATCTGTTGGATGAAGTGGCTCCCTGAAATCTTCTTCAGGGGCATCTCTTTCTTGCACAGCCTCATGAGCATCTCGAAACACTTCAACAATTGGACGCGACACAATCATAGGATATGCCCTGGATTCTCTGTTCTTAGCAGCACGTTGTCGTCGTTCACGAAGCCTCTCCTTTTCGAATTCTCGACTCATTTCTTCAAAGTGCTTAGCAAGAGCAGACACTTTTGATTCCTGTCTTTTTACAGCTCGAGGTATCATTGAATGTAGAGCACCCTTGCCGGTCCTGATTGCAGCGTTATTTGCAATACGATCAGCGAGGAGTGCTGTTGGTGCCACAGGTATCCGGGACGTGAAGGACACCAAAGGAAATTGCGAGATCTGGGTAGCTTCTGGACTCGTGCTAACTTTTACAGGTGTATCTGGATCGGGCCACGTAACAAATTCCGGCTGAGTCTTCGAACGTAACATAGGTGGCATTGCTGGAGCCCCAGCATCAGTCTTGCCATCTTGACTATCATCTTCACCTTCATGTTGCTTTTCTGGCGTGACTGGCGTGAGCGGCTCTCCATCTTGCTGTTCATTGGAGGTGACCTGCATCTGCTCGATCTTCTCGATAAGATCCTGTTCAAGTGGCTGGGGTTTGGGCGGTTGAGCAACTGAGTCCTTCCTTACAACAGTACTCAACGTAGACCCGACCTTAGTGCCATCCAATGACTCTTCTCGCACAATAGGCTTGGTCAGCACAGCTGAAGAAGGTACGGCGAGGTCCAGAGTCTGCACAAGCTGGTCGTGTTCTTGCAATGTCGCCGAGGTCGTTTCACGGAATAATGACTCGGTAGGCATGTCGCCAATCGCCGGGATGTTGTCATTGTTGTTCGCCTTCCCGGAACTTGGTGCTGAGAAGGTGGTAAGGGGTATATCGATAGCCAGAGTCTCTGCTCTAGCACGTGGCTTCTCAGTTTCTGAGCCTCCCAAGTGGCTCATATGCTGATCTGGAAGAGGCTTCTCCTCAATATCTCCTGCTTCGCTATCTTCTCTATCCAAAAAGGCCTTCTTAATCTGCAAGGCAGCGAGACGCCTGATGTCTCGTTCTGAAGGGAAGTAATCGCGCTCGAAATCAGCAAAGGCAATGTCCCATTCGTTTACTTTCTGCTCGACAAATCGGACAGCCTGATTCATCGGGACTAGTTCGAAGTACTTCGAGCTGATATACTTCTCATGAAGTCGCTCGAGAAGCCACTCGGATTCCTCGTTGGCTTTCTTCGTCAACCTTTCGATTTCAACCTTGGAAGCTTCGACTTTTTCTGTAGCAATGCTATCAATGTTGATACTCGTAATCCTCTGCCGAACAGACGCCATGAACCGAACAATTCGTTCCTCAGCTTTCGCATATTGACTGTTCTTCAGCAACAAGTCTTTTTCGACCATCCAAGTGATTGTAGTTCGGGGCACTGCAATCTCAACAATGTTAATCTTGTCGTACTGAACTCGAATCGCTAGACCTTTGAACCCGAAGTATCGGATGTGATCGTGATGGAGGTCGTGGTCACAGAAGCCGTTTCGTGGCTTTAGTGGTATAGCCCAGAACGACAGCTCGAGATACTTACCGAAAGAGTACTTCCAGGTATTTGCAGACATTGATGTCGGAGGGGTCTCATGTTGACACTTTCTGCATTGGCTCCACATGAGGATGGTGTTCTCCATACCCTTGTAGCGCGAAGGATATCGCTGTACGTATATGCTGACCTGACCATCACCATGCACGTATTGACGATGATGGTCTAGCATGCGCTTGTCACAGCGCCGTGCTATACAAGGAAGTTCAGCCTGATTACATAGTCGTTCCACATATTCTCCTAAGGGCACATCCTGTTCTAGGTTCTCGTCAATATCGTGCTCCTGATAGTAATCCAGTCCCAGTAAGTCTGGCCCATCACAAGCGTCCAAAGTCGGCGTCGATACTATACTAAACGATACCATGATTCTTTGATGCTTCAATGGACTGAGGAAATCAGGTGCTGCCGACGTGAATCTTTCCCAGCTGCGCTTGATGTTCCCGTAATGGTACGAAGCTCGGTCGTGTTCTGCCTCGCGCATTGCGTGCAGCACGTCGTGCGCCAGAGGAGATGACTTAGGCCCTGCATGACGAGCCATATCAAGCTTGATTATCTCGAACTTTGGAGCAGGACGTTTCTCGTCGGACTCCTCGCCATTTGCCTTTTGATGCATCTGCTGCCATTTACGTATCCGCCCCATCCTTTGTTCACAATCCTTCCCACGAAGGACCAGCCAGGGTTCGGCAAGCTTGACAAACGGTGATGCAGTGAGTTGACGGATTGCAAGCTGACGGACGAGAGCATCGAATGGTCCAGCAGGAGAGTCTTTGAAAAGACTTTCTTGGTCAATAGAATGTCCTCGGGCGTGAGTACTCTTGCCGTGAGCTTCCTCTGCGGCATCTTGTCGCACTTCTTCCACTTCTGTGGCTGTTGTCGGTCGGGAAACGGGTAGCCGCGAAGTCGCCGCTGAGGTGCGGTCGAGCTTATGTTCTGGTGTAACGTTATCAGGCAAAGTTGCACATTCGTCCCTCATAAGGCAAGTTTCAAGTTTGAGGCTGTACGTGACATAGCACATGAATTCTGTGATCCACTTCAACTTTGCTAGACAATCAGGAGAACCACCTCTTAGCACAATAGTGCAACCCAAATCTCTTGGGCAATCAGAGAAGGACATCAATGTCTTCTTAATCTTGTGGCTGACGTATGTCTTCACTTCAAAGCTGCCACAGGTGCCAAGGGCATTGAAACTTGTATTCAGACGTTCAGCAGATGTCACAATACGCGTTTGCGTACAGCGTGCCATGGCCTGAAGGACTGAACCTTTTATGTTATAAGCAACCACTATCTTGGCTTCGTGCAAGAATTCCAGAGCCAGACCAGATACATCCTTCTGCACGAGTAGGATAGATGGGCGCAAGGCTTTGATACGTCCGACGAGATTACGCAAGTATTCCCGCTCTTGCGCGATGACTGGCTCTAAGCTCATAAAGTGCTGTTGTTGTCGTGCATAGACGAGGGGGAAGGATATGAGCAAGATCCGAGGCTCAACCAAGCGGCGTGGCATATTTCTAAGTGCTACGTTCTTAGTAAAGACGACCCCAGAAACATAATATGTATCAGAAGGTGAACCACCAGCAGCCTTTTTGAGCTTTACGTAGTGACGAATGTCGATGTCATCTCCGTGATGAATGTTAGGGTCCACGTAGTCGGCGCACTTGAGGAGGACCGGCATCAGAGCCTTCTCCCATTGTCGTACATGTTGAATCTGTGCATCCACGAGGAATTGCTTCAAAAGAGTCTTGATGTAGTTGAGGCCAGCAGGGTTTAGACCAGCATCGGGGACTTTCGTCCTGTCTTCGAATGAGTTGATGCTTGGCTGCAACAGGGTCTGGTCGAAGGGGAAGGATCCACGCAAAGCCATTGCTTGAAGATTGTCGGAGCTGGCAAGAAAAGTATCTGCCTTGGAAGCACGAGGTGATGAGCTGATGATGGTCAGTTATTAACAGCCAATGCGAATAAGTAGCAGTATGAGGTACAACAAACATACCTCTGGAGGTTAAAGCTTGCCACGCTCACCGACCTCGACCCCATTTGTCGTCTGATACGTGCTGGCCGACCACTATCGACACTGACCAGGTCTGCGTCTCGCCCACCTCGAACTGGCTCTATCACTTGCTTTCCAGGACCATAAGAACGTGCACGTTTCAGTGCTCCAAATATGCTGCTCGGAAAACCAGTCGCATGATCATTGAGGTCAGTACTCAGCGCAGCGGCGATATTGGGGGTGTCATCTTCGCTTGAATTGTCGTCAGAAAGAAACGGAGCAAGGTCAGGGTCGATGACAGAATCAGCATGCAGTACTGGCAATGAGAGTCCACCTGATTCCCCTAAATCTGAAGCTCGCTGGAATGGAACGTCATCATCAGCGACAACTCCCAGACTCCTCATATGTTGAGTACGAAAACGGCGAGTCTTTTGGCTACTTGATCTCGGTCGTGTTCCAGACACAGACTTCAAAGAGCGGGAGGAAACGGGCCTCACAAGAATTGGCGTTCTGTCCAATTGTATGGACTTTCTTTTGCCATCCCTTGGTCGACGAAACGCCGAAGTGCTGCTGCTTGGCGTCATTGGCTTATCAGAGTCTGTGTTATGATCAAACAGGCTGCCTCGATCCGCTGTGTCGTGGCTGATACGAGGCATATCACCGAACCTGATCTGCTTGTTAGTATGGCCGGTCAATGGCGTCTCTTCGTCCTCGGTATAGTCATCGGAAGAATCGTCGCCATTCATCATCACTTCACAAGTCTTGCAAACCCTTAACTTGCTAGCTTGCCCAAAAGGTTTCCCCGTGATAAGCTTCGTACACGAACTGCAGAATATTTGTCCACATAAACGACAATGATGTTTCCTCCTGAAAGTCGAGAATCCATCACCACATCCAAAGCACACTTTGGCGTTCTCGTCTTTCATCCAAAAATCACGGCTCAAAATCCTTTGTTTCAATGCCTTATTCGGCTGTTTTGCCGTCGGTTTGGCCACGGAGCTTCGTTGACTAAGCGGCGTTGACTTCGATTCTGGTAGAGACGTTGTTGCTGTCGCTTGTACGCTTGGCACAACCAATGTAGTTGATTGATCGGGAGCAGAAGCAGCAATGGTTATATCTGGAGTTAGCTTGCTTGTGGCTGGGGACTGCGAGTCATCACGCCGATGTGCTTTGGATATGCTCTCTCCACTCTTGACTCTGTTCATAGGGCTTGTATCAGCCGATGAAGTCAGGACAGTAAGATGTGGCTTAGTTAAGCCGCGGGCGTCCGGATCAGACTTATTCATTGACGTTCGATGTTGGCGACGATGCCTAGGAGAGTCATCTGCTGAGATGATATCAAGCTCTGAACGCTGTGTGGTGGAGCGCCCGATTGAAGACCTGTTTCTAGACTGGCTCCTCAAAGGTATGTCGGGCTGATCCTGCTGAACATCCTGCGTCGAGGATTGTGTTGCAGGCTCCGAAATGTTGGTCTTCTCCACGACATCTTTGCCACTCGGACTCTGAGATTCGTGATCCGGAACAGCATATCTCGTAGCATCATCAGCTGCCTTTGTGGTTGTGCTGAAAGAGGAATCCAAGTTTGGGGACAGTACTTGAGCCCTATCCTCGACTGAATCGATGGGTAGACTGGCTTGTTTGGCTTGTGCTGGCCAGCTTGATCTCACTGGTTCATCTCTGCTGCTGGTGCTGCCCGGTCTCTTTGCAGGGGATGCAGTATCATCAGTATTCGAAGTAATCGAAGCCTTGATCCGGCTATACAAACTTCCAAGTCCTTGTTGCCCTGTACGACCACGTTCTTCAACAGCCGAAGGAGGCGGTGGAGGAAAAGCTGTAAGCTCAGTGGAGCGCGAAGCCGATGTGTGTAGATCATCAAGTGCTTGTGTCAACGTCTCTTTGTCTTGTTGTGACTTGGCGGAAATTGAGACGACGGACGCCCTGCGAGACCTTGTGCCGGGTGGAGGATTGCTCGAGGAGAGTGAGGCACGATGCTTTTCTTCAGCATTCATAGCAGCAATTGTCGACGTGCGCCATACGCTACACGCTCCTCACTTTGCGAGACGCACTGTCACCTCCAGGTGAGTAGGAATCGGATAGACACAACGTATTCGAGCTCATCAAAACTCAGCTGTGCAAATTGTCTCACGCATCACACCTTTCTTCGTGCTGCTATGGTTCGCGCCACTCGCAGAACACAATGCACGAACACAATCTTGTAAAATTTCTTGAAACAATTCGGCCCTATCTTGCCCTCACTACACTTTACTTACCTGGTATCAAGCTCAGACCCCTTGTTGTTTACACAGGTTTGTGCTTTGCACGTGATTTGCCACCACATCTCGGCGTAGTCACGGCCTATCAGTTTTCACATCGCGTTTCAACACGAAGCAAAGAGTGACACCACTTCGCTACTTGCGCGCAGAGATCTGCTGCTTCGGTGCTTGGTCACGTGTAGATTTTTCCTTATGAACTGTCTGCGTGCCTCGATATATGCCACTCGCAGATCGCATTCATCGTACGGTGCTGCGCTGTAAGCAATTTGGGTGCATAATGGACAGCTGTGGTGCGTGTCAATTTCCGACACAACGATGACAGACACAAGTACACAACAGAAATGGTTGAGCAAGTTTCTATGCGACGAGCTTGATGATGCCAAAGCGTGGTATGGCAGATCCAAAGATAGCCTGGAAGGTAATCCCAGTTTCTCATCGATCTCGTCTCAACCTCAGAAACCGCGGTTTAGTGACAATGGATCTGTCCTTCACATTGCGAATCAGAGGGGTGGGGACCAAAGTACAACGCTGAGGGTAAGAGGTCAGCTTGATGTAATCGCTATAGCCATACTGATTCGTCGTAGTTTAAATCTGCAGATCCGCCAAAGGCGTGGTTGTACGACGACCAGGTTCAAATAGTGGTGCGATTTACTCGGACTACGTTGGATCGTTACAAGAAGACCCACAGCAACGAGATCTTCGATGCCCAAGCTGGCACTATTTTAGAGCTCCGTGAGTTTAGCATCGTAGTCGATCCTCATGGGAGTGCGGATGAGAAGCTTCGTCTTCTGGTCACAGATTGTGTTACAGCTCGTCCGACTTCTGGCGTGAGGTTTCTTATTCCGAATCTGCAACGAGCACATAGAGTAGGTAGCGTCAAAGAACGACTGACAGGTCTACTTGACTTGCGTAAATCTACCTCATCGAGTCAGAAGGTAGACAGCCACAAGAGTGCCCCAACTGCCACTCAAGCTATCCAGCTCGACAGCTCGTCAGATTCAGATATACACGAGGTTGGATCGCCTTTGATCAATACGCAAGTTCAGCTAGCCTCACAAATGCCCTCTCGTCGTCCTCCGCGGCAGACACCTGATTTTGCGGTTGCTAGTGGCACCAATCTATCGCGACCAATTGAAGCCAGGCGATCAGTTCCGACGACTAAAGAACCTATGGCCCACCTATATTCTCTTCTTGAAAACATGCAGCAAGGCTTTTCGAAACCACTTCTGCCGTCCACAACCAATCCAAACGAAGCTACAACACACAATCAAATTCATTCAGTGTCTGAGCCACGACCTAAAAGACTAGGCCAGCACGGTACCAACAAACTAACACATCCTGATGATATCGAAACCGATGTTGTTGATCTAGAGCAGGATATTCCCACAACCAACGGGGCCGCTGCTGTTGATATACCACCATCGACCAAAGAAGAACAGCGCAGTAGCAAGGTGCGAGTCAAGCAAGAAGGAGTCAAATATATGGATGACGCGAAATCTATAGCGACTCCCAGCAAGATAGAGGGACACAGTCAACTGAACAGAGATGATGCAACGTCAGAAGCGATGGATGTGGACAACCTCGGAGATGACACGACAAACATACCAGAAGAACTATTGGACAGACCTGCCGAGGATGTGGAATTATCTATTAGGAGTAATTCAGTAGAGCACTCGTCACCTAAGGACACCGCATTCGCTGTACCTAGCTTGGCCAGCCGTTCAGCACCTTTGGAAGCTACTGGTGGCACGGGTGTCAATATTTCGTGCTTACACCAGAATAACTTCCGAGCATTGCATCAGCTTATCCGTGCAACTGAAGATCTGGAAGTTTCTCAAGATCAGATGCGAATTCTGAACAAGCCAGAGTCATGGCAGTATCCAGCGCCTCCAATGCGCTTACCACAGCCCAATATACCAATTGCGTTACTCAGAGAATTTAAGCAACACCATGAGGCAGATGCTCCCGAAGTCGTAGAGCCTGCTGTATCTGTAGCGGGGCCTATTGTTGATATGAAAGACGCAGCGTCAGCAGACGATGCCAACAACACCAGTGACGACGAAGAAGCAGCATACTCCGGATGGGACGCTTCATCCAGCCCAGACCGAATGCGTCAAGTACAAGGGCATTTGAAAGCTCCGAGTAGTCCAGTAGGACCACCAGCCGGAATTTTGAAGGACAAAAGAGGAACATCCAACAACCACAATTTACCACCCGACAGTAGTGCTGCACTGCTCTTGGAAGATGCATCGGCTGAAGATTCGTCGCCCTCTGCTCAACTCGACACAGCTTCATCGGACGACCCTCGACTTGCTCTAGCTCAACTCGAGCCGCGTACTGTCCCGCAAGGCGGTAGCCATTTTATTCACCTGGCTTCCGATGTGGGAAGCAACTCTAAACGTACAACCATGCTCTATGGCCACGTCGACCCAGCGACACTCAATATTCCGGAACTAGACTCTTCCGATATTGAGATGGACGTGCCGCAAGCACTGCCTTTACCATCATCGCAACCGTCACGCAACAAGCTGCAGACATCTCCAGCATCCCGTGGCGATATTTCACAGCACTCATGCTCGCCAAGCACACCAAAGTCTGCATACCAACCTTCACCATATCAACTCGTGCCTGGAAGCTTCAACAGTACGCAAGTTGAGCGATATCACACAATGCAAATGCCTATAACTGCTTTAGATGGTGCTGCAGAGTCAAAGCCAGTGCCAGCATTTAGTTCGCCGATCTCAATCACGTCTGGTCAGAGAACGATGCCGCCACAATCTACGTCACCAATGAGTACCGGCACGAAGCGGCTAGCGCCTGATGCAGGCATGCCTTCTCATCAGCTTCCTGCACACAAGAAGCGTAGGGAGCAATCTTTCGATTGGGATCGCCAAAGTCAAGTGGAAGATCCCATTGAACTGAGCAGACGCATGAGGCGTGAGTTTCTGAGTCAGCGAAAGACAGCAGGGAAGGATGCGGAAATGCGAACACATCTGTCGGAGAGCTTAGCCATGCCGGATCCACCAGGTCACAAGCCTGGTGTCAACGCGTCAGCGCACGTATCAACAGTTTCGTCTGTGGGTACGGACAACGATCAGACCATGCATGATATCCACCCGCTGCACATGACCGACCAAGATGTTCACGATGGATTACAATTGAATCATGTAAATTCAACACTAACTATGAACACTTCAAGCAGGCCTATGGAGGGGATGTCAACAGACCAAAGTACTGCTGCTGGTCAGCTTCGCATCTACACAGCTTTTAAAGCCGCATACTCGTCTTACAGTGGAGACCTGAAGCACTTTGCTAACTTGTGCCGCATGATATATAAACTCACACAAGGACAGCGCTTGTTACATCGATCCCTTTGGGACGATTTTATCATCAGGCACAAGACAGATTATCCTGCTTATCTGATGCAATGTGCAGAAGAAGGCACATCGGTCAAGACGTACGATGCCTATTATCAAGATGAGATAGAAGAGCCCATACACATACGAAGGATTGTGACACCATTAACATTGGAGGCCGTCTTGTCATCACCGGACCCTAGTGCACCTCAGAAGCATTCGTTCGATGATAGAAAACCTGCTACACCTACTTTCATTGGAGACGAAGCTAAACCCACGCACAACCACACACCATCTCCTTCTCAGCATCAACAAACAGGGTTCATGGCGTCAAACAATGCATCGCCGCAAGGCCTGCTACGAATGGCACAAAGAAATGCTGCAATATCTACCACGGTTCAGACTGCATCGCCAGGCGATGCAGGAGTACAACCTGCGTCCAGTACACCGAGAGCTAGAGCGCCGGACATAGCTCGCCAGCATGTTAAGCCACTCGCTAACGGACAAAAGGCCGGCGCTTCGATTCAGCCACGTACTAACTCGACGGCCAAAGCCCAGGATCCAGAGCTCTGCAAAGACAGGCCAAGAGGGTCTACAATGGGTGTAGACAGCCCAACTGCGATGGCGTCTCAACATGTGCGTAGTGCCACATTCATTGAACCTTCTCATAGTAAGGCTATGCCACTCGGAGCAGCTACTCGTGCTCAACCTGTGTTGGGGACCAAGCACATACAGAGCGAGGTAATAGCTCAACAGAAACAAACACGCAAGGATACGTCCTTCGCGAATGTTCCCACAGGACCAAAGGCTTCTATGACTTCTAGGTCGCGCTCGAATCGAGAGAAAGCAACCATACCCGGGCTGAACCTACTCAATTCATCGAGCCAGGTTCGAGGTAAGGCACCCCCAGCGAAGTCAAAGCGTAATGACGATACAAGAGTGCAAGCCAATGGGCACCCCAGATCAGCTGCAGGCATCACACCAAAGGCGCTGCCGCCAACGTCAGTGCCCAGGCCTCCTGTTGCTCACCATACCGCTGGCTTGCAAGCCACGAAAAGGAAACGAGGTCCCTTCCTACACACTGCTATATCGAATGCACCGAAGAGGCGAGACGCTGCCCACGATCCTGCCGCCGACCCTGCGGCTATAGGTCAAGGTAAGATTTCAGAGGCAAGGAACCCAAAGGCTTGATCACAGCTTCCATTGACTGATACCGTAACAGGAGCAGGATGGAGCCAATTATGAAACCAGGGCATCTCGCACAGGGCCCACGTTATCACAACGTGTATCAGCCCTGGGTGATGTTGGAATGGATGACTTGGCGACGCAAGAGCGGGCTGCTGAAGAGGCGCCCTTCGCGAACTTTGCGCTCAACTTTCTGAGTGCTAGAGCATACCCACATATGCTGGGAACAGCTTCAGCAAATGGTTTCAAGGTTTCAAAAATAAAGACCAAGTCTACCGGGAAAGGGCTTGATCTGCTAGCATGGCGTTTTTGAGTAGTTTTGCTGAGCTGATGCTTGCGAGCTCGGGCACATGGATAGCGGCGTCTACCATTGATAGTTTAGAGACAGAAGTCAAGATAGTATCCTCTGATGGGGATCTTGCATGCAAAAGTAAAGCTGCTGAAACACCTCCTATAACGTCACGTGATACCTGACTCGTAGTGCCTCGAGATCAAGCATGAAGTGTGAAATCTGCGAACGACTACCCGCAACGACGTCTCTGACGCTCAGCCCATTTCTAATCCTAAATAGCGCCGTCTCTTTGCACGACGACAAGCTTTACACGAAGGCTTGAGGCATTGTCAAGAAAATTATCGTCGCTGGTTGTGGACTCGCGCACCTTCCTTCCTTCCACTTTCGATCTCAGGAAAAAGTGCTAGTGACTCAAAAGGCTCTCTACTCTTCTTCGTCCTGTCTGTCGCAACAACAACAACTTCTACATACAAAGCATTCCAACATTCAACCCTATCCCACAAAGTTTTGAACACTCAATTATCTCAACTCTGCAATCATGGCTGAAGTCGCAATGCCCAACAACCCCCTCCCTACAGATGGCACAAACGGCGCTGAGACCTCGAATGGCTCTACTGCCGACATTGTCACTGTCTTCCACGATCCCAACAACTTTAACGTCAAGCATCCTCTTGCCAACACATGGACTCTCTGGTTCACCAAGCCTCCCACTGGAAAGGTTGGTCAATGTGTAAAGATTGCATCTAGAAAAGGTGGAACTGACCTTTCGTACTACAGGGCGACAACTGGAACGACCTGTTGAAGGAAGTTATCAGCTTCGACTCGGTTGAGGAGTTCTGGGCTATCTACGTAAGTGCTGCTACTCCGTCGGCTGGGATAACTCCTCTGACAAAAGTCCTTCCAGAACAACATCACACCCACCTCCGAATTACCATCCAAGACCGATTATCACCTCTTCAAGAAAGGCGTCCGTCCAGAATGGGAAGACCCTCAAAATAAGCACGGAGGCAAATGGGCATACACAACGAAAGAACGCAAGGGTGTACCAATCGATGATCTTTGGCTACACGTTGTGCTTGCAGCTATTGGAGAAACACTAGAAGACGACAACGACGACGAAGTCATGGGTGTCGTTGTCAACGTACGAAAGGGCTTCTACCGTGTTGGACTCTGGACCCGCTCGAATGGCGGACCCAACAAGAAGGCAGGCAGCACTGATGGACGTGCTGATGTTCTCAACCGCATTGGTGCCAGGCTCAAGGAGGCCATGAGTCTCCCAGCTTCCGAGCAGGTCGAGTTCACCGGTCACTCGGACAGTGCACACTCTGGCAGTACCAGAGCCAGGGCCAAGTACACAGTCTAACAACTTAATCACGACCCGTCGAAATGCATTGCTGGCGCAAAGGCGTTACGGTAAGACTCTCACTTCGAGCATGATGGATGAAATGATACCTCGACAAGAAGCATGGTCAAGGAAGGACAAAAAGGAGAATGGCGTTTATGGAACCTATTAGATGGAGAGTATGTTTTATGAAGCATATCTAGCTTGCTATCATGGTGGCTCTTTCTATGAAACGACAAGGAGGAGAAGACTGTCGTACAGAGATTGTACTATACTTTTGATATTGAAAATCACTTTTTACTCAACCAACCTCTCAAATTCATGCATAAAAATCACATGCCAGAGCTTGAACGTCATGCATGCAAAATATAACAACAACAGATCATCGCATGCCTATCTTCGCATACTGATATCGTTTTCCTTTTTTTATTACTCATTCTTCTTCTCCTAACCTCCATTGACCTTTCAAGTCTGATTGTCACCGGCTCAACAGCCTTTATCCACACGCAGCCAGACAATGGTCGTCGACACAGCCTATTATGACACCCTCGAGGTAACGCCAACAGCAACAGAAGTAGAGATCAAGAAAGCTTACCGGAAGCTCGCTATTCGATTACATCCTGGTACATACCTGGGACGAGGGCACATTCACAGGCGCATTATCTGACCTGGTGCCCGATAGATAAAAATCCTGGCGATGAGACGGCACATGCCAAATTTCAAGCGGTATAGCTGCCACAGTCAATGTCGCGATGCTGAAACAAGTATGCTAAGAAAGAGTTCTTCAGATTGGAGAAGCATATCAAGTCTTGAGCGAACCGCAATTGCGCGCTGCATATGACAAGTATGGCAAGGATTCGGCGAAGCCTGATAGTGGATTTGGTATGATCTAAAAGCTATGCCGGAGGGAAAGCATATCGCAGTGCTAATAATGGGACAGAGGACCCGTCTGAGTTCTTCAGTATGGTGTTCGGTGGAGAGGCATTTTCGGACTGGTAATGATAAGATGATTCGACAGGATTTCTTCAGTAGCAGTAACTGACCAGCCTATGTAGGATCGGCGAGATTTCCCTGATGAAAGACCTAACACATACCATGGACGTCTACGGCAAAGAAGCAGAAGAAGAAGTCGCCGCCGCAAACATCGACCCAACCTCCGGCGCAAAGCCCGTCAGCAGTGCAAGCACAACAACAGCAACACCCACAGACAGAAAATCATCAGCCACACCATCCACAACCCCCTCCACCGCCACAGCACCACCACCCTACACCTCCTCCACAACCGCATCATCCATCGACCCCACATCCGGCGCAATCCCCACAACCTCAAATACTACTAACACACCCGCAAACCCCTACGCCCAAGACCGACCCAAAGGTCTCCCCACCCGCCTCGCCCTAACCGCCGAATCCGCCGAAACCTCCTCCCGCGAAGCCACCGCCGGCGTCTCCGCCGAAGAGCAGCGCCTGCGCGAAAAAGAGCGCAAACAAAAGCTAACCCGCGAGCAACGCGAAGAACTCCGTGCCTACGAACTCGAACGCCAACGCATCCGCGACGAACGCGTCAAAGACCTCAGCAGCAAACTAATCTCCCGCCTGAGCGTATGGACCGAAACGGACAAAGGCGACGACGTAACCAAAGCGTTCCGCGAGAAGATCCGCCTCGAAGTCGAGAATCTCAAAATGGAGAGTTTCGGCCTCGAAATCCTGCATGCGGTTGGCGCGACGTATTTGAGCAAAGCGCAGGCGGTGCTTAAGAGCCAGAAAATGTTCGGATTGCCTGGCGTCTGGAGCCGGCTCAAGGATAAAGGACAAATGGCCAAGGATACATGGGGCACGATTTCAACAGCGATAGACGCACAGATGTCCATGGAGGAGATGGCGAAAGCAGAAGAAGCAGGTGGCGACGCATGGACGGACGAGCGAAGAGCCGAGCTGGAGAAGCGCGTCACCGGCAAGATTCTAGCGGCGGCGTGGCGAGGGAGCAAGTTTGAGATTCAGAGTGTGCTTAGGGAGGTTTGTGATGTTGTGCTTGAGGATCCCAAAGTCAGCAAGAGTAAGAAGCTGGAGAGGGCTAGGGCGATGGTTGTGGTGGGCGAGATGTTGAGGGATGCACGTAGAGATGAGGATGAGGAGGGCGACTTTTTGGTGTTTGAGCAGTTGATGGCGGAGGCGGCGGTTAAGAGGGATAAGAAGGAGGAGAAGAGGAAAGAGAAAGAGAAGGAGAAAGAGAAGGGGAAGGGTGAGAAGGTCAAGACGGAGAAGGAGAAGAGTAGGGCGAGCATGTCGTGAGTGTCGTTGGAGGCCTTTGGCTGTTTATATGGTGGTGCTGCTGTGGAAGCATGGTAGAATAATTGATACACGTATTCTTGTGTAGACATTCTTGCCACTTCTACTTGTACCTGTGCTTGGGCTTCGTGCTACGGGTACTGCTTTATTGAGCAGGGTCGCTGGTAATTATACCTGTCTTGTTGGGTACTGGAAACATTGCAAATTCTTACCAATAATGAAGAGCAGGATAGTGAATATTGCTTTATCTCTTTGTAGAGTGCTCTTTGGGCAATTGTCGGAACTATTGCAGCAGGTATGCTTGTAAAATGCTATTCACCTCATTTGGTCATACTATGAACGCACCTGGCATCCTGCATGCTGATTATAATGGTATACATGTGTTAACCTTCTAGACGTCCTTTTAGTCCTTTCCGGAACTCCTCATAAAAGCCTGGGCCTATCCTCTTACGGTCCTTTCATTACCTCTGTCGCTTGGTCTTGTTTAATTCCAAAGTTCATGCCTACCTCATCTCTCGTCTCGCATCTTTCTCGAAGACAAACACGATAGCTTTAAACTCCCCAGCTATTCAATCAAGACGCTGGCCATAGTACCCAACAATTACTGGCACTGTTTCATCAGGATCATATTCATCATCCATGGTAGTATCCGCACCAGCATCAACTTCAGCATCAGAATATGGAGGCTCCTCGACTACCTCCTGCTTCGCTGGCGTCATCTTTAGCACAAGCTTGATTCCAGTCTTGACCATTGGTGAGGACTTTGTAACCATTGGAGAAGACTTGTGAATGGCAGTAGGTTGAGGCTTGATCATCAGTGGCGACGACTTGAACTCTCGATCTTGACGTATGCGTCTTCTCTTGCGTTGTTGCTGGCCGTGTAGCTCCCATTCGAAAGGTGTTGTTCGTGGACCACTGAACGTGAATGGTACGCCGAAATTGGGCGCGTTTGGTGGTGGAGAGATTGAGCTCCGAGATGTGGTAGACGTTGCGTGAGGTGTCGTGGGTAGACTCGCTTGTGCTGATGCAATGGAGTCTGCTCGTTGGGCAAGAGCGTGATAGATAGGTCGGATCGTACCAGAGCGCTCGGGGGTGATTAGTGTATTGACACGAAGTTGGTCTTGTAGAAGGTCACGAAGAGTGTTGATGAGCTCCTGCGGTGAAGACTGTGTTGGTGCTGCGACTGGCGAGTATGGCGAAGTGAGATAAGGTGGCGTAGCTCGCTTGTTCAGTTCGAGCTCAGCAAGGTATTGTTCGGCTTCTGCTAGAATGTGATAGTCTGGTTGTTCAGCAGGTTCCAGTTTCGTTGCTTTAGGGGTGGTGAGTGGCGTGTCCAAGATATTCTGTTCGTCGTTATGCTTGTTTAAGGTAATGTTTGCTCGAACCTTGAGCATTACCATCAAACTCTTCGCTTGCTTAGAAGGTGACGTAGTAGTGTAGGGATCAAATAGACGAGAATAGTCCTTCTTCGCGCCACTCCTGCGTGGTCGTGCAACCTCTTCGGCAGGCTCACCATCCTCATCAGACACGTCGATATCTGCCTGTCCAAGGTTGACACCAAGTTCGTTCAGAAAAGCATTCGAGCGCTTCCTATGTTCGGCTCGAAATTGGTTGCCAATCCGTTTGTCGAGGTTATATTGAGTTTGCTTCCGTGGCCAGCCGTGTTTCATCTTCATGTGTTCGTTGAGACGCCAGTATGGTTTAAATGTACGACGATGACCTGGACACGTCGGTACTGGACAGTGATGTGTTCCAGGAGCGAGAGTGTAAGGAGGGTCTGTTATCCATTTGCCAAGGGGTGCTTCCATATATGCGAGTCGCTCTCGAACTAGTCGTTCATCATTGTTCGTTTCGAGAGATGGACTGTTGACCTCGGAGGATGGTGGGTCGGCAGCAGGAAAGTCCATGGTGTGGATTTGGTTATTAGTATCTGTGGCAATGTTTGTGAGGCGTGGTGACTGTGCTGAAAAGAGAGCTTGTCACAGTCACAGGCAAAGTAAGTTTGTTGTCGCAAGCTATTGAGGTAGGCACGAGGCACGGGCAGCAAACAAAATATCAGAGGTCTTTCTCTACGTGCGACGAGGAGGTGCGCGCGAAGATGAAATCGATGTGAAGCTGAAAGAGAGCACAAGGTGCTTCGCAGACTTGTGCACTTTGAACTTTGAGTGAGCTCTGGAGTTTTGCTCTATCTTACATCAACTGAGCAAGAAGGACAAGGTGCAATGAGAGGGAAAAGACAATAATTATTCTGGGGCAACCATGTGCAAGAGCACCGGTGCTAGGATCTGAAGAGGTGAACCTGCTCCCTGTCCTCTATACATCCTCTGCACATTCACATCAGAACGTAATTGAGGTGGGTATACAAGGCATTAACACATCATGTCGACAATGTACCACATCTATACTGCATTACATTCACCTGCTGATGCATAACATCTTTCACCCTCCATCCTTCTGTTCTCCTTCACCAAACGACTGAGTCCCTCCAAGGTCAACTAACCCTAACAGCCATTGGAAAGTTGACACCTCTCCGCGAGCAGCGTCTTGGACAAAGACGTGTGAATACATTGCTGGTATTCATCATTCGATATGCGTTTGGACATCCCCTCAATCGCAGCCGTCGTGCTCGCGTCCATCTCCACTGCTCAAGCTGCTTCCTGGAGCTTCACTGATGCTAGCGTGACTGTAAAAGGCAAAGGAGTTGGCGTACCAGAAACTCCAAAACAGAAGTATGAGCAGGAGCGTGTAGTCTCATTGTTCCGGAGGCTAATCTGGTGCTGCAGGTTCTCTCATACGTCCCATCTTACCTCTATTGTCACCTTCGGTCCTACAGAAGCACTGCGGGTCGTCCTTACAACTACTGAGGACGGTGAAGGAAAGAGACCTCATCAAGCCTTTTTAACTCTTCAGGACACTACTACTGGACTGGAGGAATCATATCCCTTTGATGTGAAAGAGAGTGGAAAGGGCAAGGTTGAAGTGGTAAGCCAAGATCATAGAACGCGTCAATACCACAAGACAAATACTAAGACTGCCCCCAGACACACAAGGACCTTCCTAACCAACTCCTCACTTCATCTACACCTTTGAAGGCTTCCCTCGTCATTGCTTCCTTCGGTTCATCCTCACCTTCCAACACCTTCGTCTTCAATGTCGCGGTCAACCGTGATACTTCAGTTGCGCAACCTGCAAAAGATACCCCACTCCGCTACGGAAAGCTCTCAGAGATCAACCACATCTTCCGTGCAGACCCGAAAAGCCCTCCTCTCGTCATAACCCTGGTATTTACTGGTCTGGCACTAGCAACATTCCCCATTCTTCTTGGCGGATGGTTCGCCCTGGGAGCAAACGGCAACCACTTGTCCGAGGCAATGAACAAGGCACCAGTTGCGCACATGCTCTTTCTAGCATCGATATTTGGAATGGAAGGCATCTTTTTCATGTACTACAGTAGCTGGACGTTGTTCCAGACATTACCTCCGGCTACTGTTGCTGGTGTGATTGCAATTGTTAGTGGTAGTAGGGCGTTGGGAGAGGTTCAGGCTCGTAGGCTGGCCGGAAAGCGATAGACGAATGTTAGCTTATGAGCAACACGACAAAAGTTTAGCAATATATCAGACATGTACCTTGCTGCTTTGCTCTCAATGCTCCAGCCCCTTTATGGTCCAATTGTGTCAAGCTTCCACAGTTCGAGGCTTGGCTTTTTCATGCAGCGTTCCCGAACCTTTTTTCGCACAGAATCTCGATAGTCATACTGAGTTATATTGTCTGTAATTTGTCTGTATCTCGAGAACACATATCTGCATATATTGTGCTTATATAGTTACCATTTGGGAAGAGCTGTCTTCAGGACGTGCTGCTAGCTTTAACATCTATAAAAATCTTGGCTCGAGAAAGCTTACAGTATTTGCTCCATTTTCGCTCAGGAACAGCACAGACAGGCAGCGCACCCGAGCGTCAGACCACCTCGTTTCTAGTTTTAGTGGTATCCAGCTTTGCATTCCTCGAGTAAAATGTCGGTCTCCGGCGCCACGGGTTTCAAGGCAGAGCTGGCAGGTATGGTAGAGCAGATCAAGGAAGCAAGATCACACATCTCACCACCTCCCACTGAGAACCATCTTGCCCGCCGACTGAGTACTGGCGGACAAGGAGCAGCGAATTTGAGAAGCATGTCTCTGGATCCCACCATGTTACCTGGAGGAATTGGTATTCAAACAAAGACTACTCCCGCTATCGACGATGACGAGGCACCATCAGCCTCGCAAGAATGGACTCCATCATGTATGTACATATGGGATGGAAGTCTGGTACACAAAGCAACCTGCTAATCTATTCTCTAGCATGGCACACAAAGCCGATAAAACAGGACGTAATCTACAATTCACGACCTGCTGTTGAGCTAGCTTTAGCCAAGTTGGAGCGTCTGCCACCAATCGTGTCTCCTTATGAGATCTGTAAGCTTAAGAACTCACTAAAGGAGGTTGCCCTGGGTCGTGCGTTTCTTCTGCAAGGTGGAGATTGTGCAGAATTGTTCGATTATTGTGAGGCTGGCACGATCGACTCTAAAATCAAGCTACTGCTTCAAATGTCCCTAGTACTCATCTGGGGAGCCAACAAGCCTGTTGTAAGAATAGCACGAATGGCTGGACAATATGCAAAGCCTCGGAGTAGTCCTATGGAAGTAGTAGACGGTGTTACGATGCCCAGTTTCCGAGGAGATATCTTGAATGGCTACGAAGTCAATGCTCGCACGCCAGACCCAGCTCGTCTCGTTCAGGCTTACTTTCACTCCGCTGCAACTCTCAACTATGTCCGCGCTCAATTAGCTAGTGGTATCGCCGACTTACATAAGCCGCTTAACTGGGGACTTGGCCACGTCAAGGACCCAAGCGTACAAAATCATTACGCCAGCATCGTCTCCAGCATCACAGAGTCACTTCGCTTCATGCGCACGGTTGGTGCTGATACCGCAGGACAACTCGAAACAGTTGATCTCTACACCAGTCATGAAGGTCTCCTCCTCGAATACGAACAATCTCTGACACGCCTACTTGCGCATCCAGCCAATCATACCCCTCCTCCACCTGCGCCACACTCACCATCAGCAGCGACTTCACCACCAGCGACCTACGATGCTACGACTCACGGCTACTATAACACCAGTGCGCACTTTCTCTGGATCGGAGACCGTACTCGCCAACCCACAGGCGCCCACGTTGAATATTTCCGTGGCCTCCAAAACCCCATTGGTGTCAAAGTCGGTCCTACAACTCTTCCTTCTGACCTTACCGAACTCCTCGATATCCTGAATCCATCACGTGAAATTGGCAAAATCACACTTATCACTAGATACGGTGCCTCTCGCGTGGCAACCCTACTTCCTGCCCACATCGACGCTGTAGCAGCATCAGGACATACCGTGGTTTGGCAATGTGATCCCATGCACGGAAATACACATTCAACCAAGGAAGGGGTGAAGACGAGGAGTTTCGGTGCGATATTGAGCGAATTGGAGCAGACGTTAAGAGTACACAAGGAGATTGGGAAGAGTTGGTTGGGAGGCGTGCATCTAGAGTTGACGGGAGAGGCGGTGACTGAGTGTCTGGGAGGAAGTGAGAATTTGGATGAGGGTGATTTGAGCTTGAATTACACAACGTATTGTGATCCGAGGTTGAATGAGCGGTAAGTCTTGAAGTCTTCATTTGAACCAAAGACTTATACTAATCCGGGACCTTTTTAGGCAAGCACTGGAGACTGCGTTCTTGCTCGCAGGTTTCATGAAAGGAGAGGAGGACAAGAAAAATGGTCTGTCGTAGGACGAGAGAATGAAGAGACTTTAGTCTATTGCAACCTGATCCTGCACCAGGGCCAGAAAAAGCACAATAGGAGGAAGAAGGGTGGCCAGGCACAACACGATACCATTCGACCATAAGTTAAAGGTATTGTAAAATGATCTCGCTCGATAAAAGAAAAGATTGACCTGTGCCTTTTTCAAGTCCAATATGAAGTCATTTGTTTTGGGACATCTACTTTGATATCAAGTCAAGCATGTTTGCCTTTCCTTACTTCTCCGTCTCCGTTGCAACACTGCAGGGGAAAAGAGCAATCCGGTTCTACTTGATAATTACGTAGAAATACCCGGGGAGTTAGTGATGCTACAATAAAGAACAACTTGTGTCCAGTTTCTTGACTAACAACCCCGTAAGCATTGCGAGTCGAAACCACGCGCAAAGAGTAGTGACGCGATGTTGAACTTGGAGTTGACCACAGGAGGAGGAAAGAGACGTCTCGACATGGATCAACTGGTAATGGTTAACCTGGACTCTGGGGCCTACGGCACTCTCATCATAACAGACACTTCTGATAATGAGCGCGCACAGCTTCATAGATACTGTGACGACAATGGCCTTGCGCATGAGTCTGCAACCCCAAGCACATCATATGAGCGTTGGCTCGTCATTGGCAGGTGTAGAAGAATGGTTTGGAATAAGGTTAGAGCGATCGAAGGTCCCATCATGAAGTATGAGGAAGAGGCAGTAGAAGAGTTAGAAGAGAGTTATCCGGGCTCACCAGTACCATCTCCAGAAGAATTGTTGGAGGAAGAATTGCCAGAAGAAGAACCTGATAACGATGAGTTGACTATGCACGAGCAACAGTGTTCTGCTGTAAGAGCTGAAGCTCGTACCTCACATATATGGGATGTAACTGGCCACTGGAGAGTCCGTGCATGTCCAACCCAGTGCCCACATCACCACCTTCTAATCACTATCCTATTCCAATCGACCTCATTCGCCAGAAAGAATACCCTCTCCTCGCTAATACAACTTACCTCGACCTGCTCTCGAGATGGTACTCCTCTTCCCAACCGCCGCTTGTTCGATCTGTCGTTTCACACCACAGAAACGCCATGGAGCCATCCGTCCGGAAGCAAACGCAAGCATGATACTCCTACATCTGAACTATGGGCGAAGTTCAGTTTCGAGGACGTCAAAGGCTACATGCGATTTCAGCACAGCGATGCCATCACAACGACAAAGAGAGTAGGATCAGGAGTTTATAAACTGCAAGAGGTGGATATGCCGCAGTCCAGCAACAGGCAACTCCACTACCGCTGGCGTGGCCGAGAAACGGGAGAGGATGCAATCGAGTTAGACAGTGACTCGACACCCCAGCCTTTGACATTCAGCAATGATGGCAGGAAGCTATTTGGAGAACTCAACACCCCTAATTTTGGTAATTGGTGCCTTCGGGGCCGGAAAGTTAGAGAGCTGAGCAGGAATGATGTGTTGGAGGTACGATACTTTCAAGGTAGATGGGACAATATGAACCAAGAGACGTATGACGGAGAGAACAGGGATAGGTGGAAGCAAAGGTGGTGACGAATTTTTCATATGTGCTTGGCAGACGACTTCGACCTCAAAGCAATGATGCAGAACAACTTCATCTGTCTATGCCTGCTTGAGAGAGCTACAACTTGCATACAAGTGCACGCACAGTCAATTGGCGCTGACTGTGTATCAGTTGAAACGTCCTTTCCTTCTCTTCGAAGGTCTTTGTCTCCGTCGCACACCATGAGAAAACAAGAGCAGTAGCACTTCGCATAGAGCAGAACATTCGTCAACGTGTTGTGTCGCCCAAATTTGAGGAGTTTAGCATTACGCCTGCTTAAACTAACAGCTTGAGCCATGGACCACCAAAGTACTTCGGCTGAGCGTGGTAGATTGTGAGTCATTCACCGTGGCTATATAGCGAGCTTGTCCTCACCATAAATCGAATCTCAATTCTCAAATCCCTACAAAGTACAGTCAATATGCGAAAATGTCTAGTCTTGAGGACGAACAATCTGCATTGCGTCAACCGAAAGGCGCTGCTGTTTCGACTCGTCCACGCTCACCGAACAAGAAACTAGTCATGACAGATCCCGACTCGCCAACAGCTAAGAACAGTAGCAACACAATGCCGGAGAGAACGTCTGAGAGCACTATAGCCAGCCAAGCCACCCCAAGGGCTAAGACTGTCATTCACGATCAACCTGGGTACACGAAAGAAGAGGTTACTGAGCATCTAAATAAATTATACGGCACAAAATGGTTAGACTGGGAAGAGGCTGATCTGCATAGGGCAGTACTCTGGGCCAAACTCGCCATCGATCGCTTGAAGATGACAGATGAGGAACCCGAAGCTCAAGCGACAGCAGCGGGTGTGAGGAAGCAATATTTGGGAGAAGTGTCACTCACCGACGCCGACCTCATCGGTTGGCTTTCGGAAAGTTGACTTGCCTACAACTTGCTGGTCCGAGAAGTACACCAAGATATGCGATTGATCGCTCAAAGATGTCAGACGACGAATGCGCTGTTCAAGCAGAAGCAGCGGGTGTTAAGAAAGCGATTTTTAGGAGTACGACGACCTCGTTGGCTGGGTTTCGCGGAACTTTGACTGAGGTACCTCACACTTCTGCTGCATGGTTCCGCAACCTCAATATCATAACCCGCTTATTTGATCATGCCAAAGACTTGGCACACGCTTTGGGGAGTTGTATCACATCCCTTGTAGGTGCGAAGGTCCAGGTATCTTCTAGACTGGTGTCTATTAGTATCCACACTGCTCCGTGTGTGGAACTGTCGATTATAATCCTCTCCGACGTCATCTGATTCTTAGCCCGGACGACTCCATGGCCAGTATACCGCTGTCATGGCTTCGCTTTCGGATTGCCTGTATGAGGTCTGCTCGGTATTCAAGGCTGCGAGGAACCATCTTGGCTATCCTTGAGTTCTGAAAGAACGAGCTGTGAAATATACAAATTAGTGTGCGTACAGGATAGGAGGAAGAGGGCGTGAGTAACTGACGGAGCGTCGACGAGAGCTCGTTAGCTCGAATTTTTGTTTGAGTTTTCGAGGGGCTTGGGAATGCAATCCTGGGTTTGAGCTTGAGGAAGGACAAAAAGAGGCCGAGCGGCTTGCTGAGCGACTGTTGTGGCTCATTGAAAGTGTGCAGAAGTGGAATATCTCAAGTTGACCTTCTTCCCCCATCATCTCCACTTCTCCCTCTCGTGACAAACGTGGCAGGTACGTCTGTCTTTTTGTCTATAGTATTTGTGCTAAACATTTGCAAGCTCTGACAGTCGGACTTCAACTTTTTGTTCTCGTCAAAAAGTCCATCATGCGCCTCGAGAGCAGCGAGCTTTACGGAATTTGGACAGTCAACCATCTTCAGTCTCTTACGAAGTTCATCCATACGCTTCAGAGTGGCCGGAATGTCCAAGTATGCTTCTTGGTCGTCCTCAATCCGAATTGCTTGAGCCGTACGAAGGTAGCGAAATTAGCCAACAGACTCGATTTTTGGCGGACCTGGCCAAGCCCTCCCTTCAGCTAGAGCGATGCGTCGCAGGTCCTCCCAGCGCTTAACATGATCTTCATCATAATCCCCATGGAAATTATCAAATCGTGCAGGCCTCCACTCCGACTCCGACACCTTTTCCGGCACCCCTGCATCGACCACCACGCGTCCTCCAACTTCATCCCGTGCTCCACTTACCCATACCGATGCGTACGGGAAGTGCGACTCAATTTCGCCCTCAACCTCGATCAGCTTGCTAGGACCTAGCCTACCTTCCGCCACCGCATGGGCTCGCAAGAAAGTTATTACATCTCCGACGGTGATGGCGGAGTCTTTCTCAAGCTCACAGTTATACCACAGTGTATCCCAATCATCGCCCCATCCGTAGTCATGGGACTCGGACGTGAATCGCAAGCCAGGAATGCCGAGATCTTGAGGTAGCGTAAGGCGATCCTTGTACCGTTCCTCAAACCTGTATCTTAGCTCTAAGGACAGGCTGTCGGCGGGAGGTTGCGTGACGAAGCTTTCTGAGACGCTATGAGCAAGCGTCAAGTTGACCATCTCTGGTGGTAAGGAGAAGAAGAGATGGGTTTCGGCATTTGCGGGATTTCCCATCATCCCGTACATTGAGCTGAGTGTGAAGAAATCGTGTAGCCTGGCGAGGACACGCTTGCTGCCGTCAATTGGCGCCTCAATCGTGCTTCGGTAGATGCGCGGCCATGAGTCTGGTGGCTGCTCCGTTGTTGGAGATGGGTTGTGGTGCTCTAGGTTCAGCAGTCGATTGTCCTGATACTTATACCCGCTCATAGCATACAACAAATTCTGATTCCAGATGATGTATTCATGCCGAGGCACTGCTTTGAGGTGCATTGCCTGCCGGATAGCGGTTTCGGATGAGGTGATGAAATTATCCCAGTGCTGTGAGACACTTCTGAGTTTGGCGAGCTCCTTTGGCGAGAAGTAGTGGAGTATTGAGCCGAACAACTCGGCGGTGCCGAGGACTTGATCAATCGGTGACATTGTCTCCTCTGTCATTTTTGCTGGGTCTTTTGCGTGGGTTGGCGATGCTTTCTCCTCTGCCATGTCTGGTGAAGGCGTCGCACAGGGTGTCGCAGTCTGCTTGCTTTGCTGGGTGTCCATCAATCCTATGCTGATCATTACGTAGGTTAGTGGAAAGGTGGGAGCGATAGATCAATCTGTATATAATGATCATATCTATCAGATTAAAACTGCTTCCGTTTCCTTCAACGTCTTGTGAGCAACTGTCTGTACCTTATATATCCTTCAGAGATAGCGCCGTGATAAGCACTGACTTCTACTGCTTGATGAGGCGGCACGCTGGAACGAACAGTGGGAGGACTGTTGTTGTATCCGTAGTTGGCGTTTGTGTGATGGAGGACATGCAACACGCGCTTTTTGCCCCTCAGAATTACTAAGTACTTTATAGATTCTATCACGATATTGTGCTCTCATAGAATAGGATCTCACTGCTGGCAAGCCCAGATACGGATACGTTCTTGAGAACTAGAGTGGGAATGGAAGACTCCTTCTGCCGAGGTTGATGTGCAAACAGGGAAATAGACTTGGATGGGAAGTTGTGTATAGTAAGAATGCCATATATAGGAATTACTTTGCATCCTCCATCTTAGTTTGAGTAGACCGGGAAGTGTTCTATTTCTAGTGATCTAAGGTTAAAGGGTCAGTAACCACTCCATGGAGTTATAACAAAGTCTTACAATCGTGTTCTATGTAGAACGTAAAGGAGCAAGTTTTGTCAAAGGTTTATATACTAAATTAACAAATGTGTTCGCATCAATAACCTGCCCGGTTAGCTCAATCGGTAGAGCGTGAGACTCTTAGACTTTAAAGTTTAGCTCAATGTAACGATTGAGTTTACATTAAGCACATCTCAAGGTTGCGGGTTCGACCCCCGCATTGGGCTTCATTCATCCAACTGGATTAGTGAGCATGCTTGCATTCAATTGCAAATATACCCAGCTTCGCAACCTTTCTTTTTGCGTTTTGTTCGGCATCTTTTGCTTATGTTTTGTCACGGGGAGGCGTTATGCTAAGGAGAAGGGCTTCTTTCTTATTGGCATGGGATGCAAAGAGGCTACGGCACTTGATGCCACTCTTTTTCGCCTATGTCTTGACCATGAATGGGACTGGAAGGATTTGCGAGAATAGTGCCACATCACACATCAGTAACTGTTGTTATGGATAATTTATCGCAATCAATACCCAACACAAAGGCTAGACAATAGCGCATAGCACTGACCACTCTATCGGCCACAGAATGAAAGTGATGTGGACGTCAGACAAGCGTATCCTTGCAGCACTTTGGCACGAGTGTTCTGTGCGACTCATGACAGTAGTATGTGTTCAGAATTCATACTTATATAGACGTATAGTATCTACCACCTTTATCATTTATACCATTGTAGACCATGTTCTATTCTCATTTCAATCATTATTTATTTCGTTGTCGACGTAGCAGAATCAAATGAGCTTAGAATGTGCAAATTTTATACATGCTCTCGATCCATGCTCGCCGTATCCCGGCCCTTGTTATTACATCTGTCCCCTTGTAGCAAGAAGAGGAATTATACCTCTCATAAGCTTCACCCTCTCACAGGCTTCCTTAACTTGAACACAACTTCCTCTTCCTCACTATCATCATCGTCCTCGTCCTGCTGTCGTCTACTAGCCACAGGCGCCCTTCCACTCCTCATCTTACTCGGCGGCGCACTCTTCGCCGCCGGCGCAGCTCTCTTCCTCGAACTAGCCTGAGTCTGCGTGGTCTGCGTTTCCATTTCTTCATTCCCACCCAACCTCCTCAACGCCGCCGCAACAGGTCCTTCCCTAGGCTGTCCAGCAATCTCTTCGGGGTCAACGTCGTCATCAGCTTCTTGCTCGTCTGCTGAATGGACGTTGGTTGTTGCATCGAGTTGCTGTGCTCGTCTTTCCTTCCCTCTTGCTTGACTTTGACTTTGGCTTTGACTTGCGCCACCACGGCGCTTGGATTTGGGTTCGAGGAAGTAGTCTTCCTCGCCTAAACCATAAGTCTTGCGCTTTGCTTCTTCTAGTGTCACAATGACCTTTCTGGCGCGGTTGTTTACGACAAAGGAAGATGTTTCATCGTCGTTTCTAGTACCACGCCTACTCTTGACAAACTTCTTGAAGTTCTTCCGTCCAACCCAGCGTGGATCCATTCTGTCATCATCTGTGGTAGCAGCGACTTCAGGACGCTCACGTAACGACAAAGTGGCCATTTGAAAGTCTGGTCGAAACGCCGCAATCTCTTCCGCAGTCATCTTCTCCTCTTGATTTTCACCGCCTTCGCGTTGTGCATCCAAGGCTTCAGCACGAATCTTGGCTGCACTGCGGACGTCTATTTCTTTCTTTGGCTTTTTCGGCTTGGCCTTGGTTGCTGGAGCTTGTGAAGCCGCGAGGTCCTTCGCGGTTTGGCTGAGGTTGGTCTTGCTACGGCCCGCTGCTTCGTCTGCCAGACGACGTTTCTTCATGGCTGCGGCTGCCGGGAACATGGCATCGTATGCATCTTCTTCGTCTTGGGGAGCAGGTTCAGGAGACGAAGAGGGAGGCGCGCGACGTTTGCGTGGGTTGACTGAGGTGCTGGAGAACTGTGTGTTGTTAGGCTGACTTGGGCCGTCTTGTGAGTCAGAAACGAAGAGGGATTGACTATCATTGTTAGTATTGCTGGTACGGCGAACAGATTGAGCTTGAGAGTGTGAAGGGGCGGCTTGGTCTTCTTCTTCGTCGTCTTCGTCGTGGATCTCCTGAACCTGAGACTTGCGACGGGAAAACTGAGAAGCGTCAAAGTCGTCAAAACCTTTGAATCGACTTGTCGTGATTACGCGCCGTGCTCGAAGTTGCGAGGCTGCAGTTCGTGGGACTTGCGAGGCAGTAACAGGCTCCTGTGCTGCCGACTGACTTGGTTGTGGTGACTGGCGAGCTGTGCGGGCAGCGGTCGTGGTTCTGGAGGCTGCCATAGTTCGTGGTACTGCTGTTGAAGGTTGCGCACGACTTCCTACCAGGTCTTGAGACTCTTCTTCCTGCAGAGGCTGCCGGAGCTTGCTGACGTCTTTGGTGAGTATTGCATCCAGAAACTCATTCTGCTCGATCGATCGCTGCTCAAGTTGGGCATCGACACTCTCGATAAACCGCACACTCCAATCAAGAAATTCTCCTTCACCACGAAATCGAACAAATACAACGCCCTTGGCTTGTGTTGTATCACCAAGAGAGCGCAGACCTTTCTTCTCAGCGGCGTCCAGAACGAATTGCACGAAGTTTTCAACTTTTGTCTCTCCCATTTCTACATCGTACTTGAGTGCTTTTGCTCCACCATCCAGTACCATAGGGTGCAAGTTGTCCCATAGCAGTTGTGTTGCAAAAATGAATGTAAAGCCTTGAAAAATCGATTGACGCTGGACATCAGGTTTGAAGAGCTCTGCTGGGCGAGGATGAGGCTCTGAAGCAGGGGGTGGAAGATAGTCAACTTCCTTTGGCCAGTTGGCGTCAAAGTCCTGTTCTAGTAGTGACCCTTTTTCACCAGGACTTAGTGTAGCTGCCCCCTCGACGGCATCAGAGAAGGCTGTGGTAACAAGATGTTTACCATTCACTAGTGCTCGAAGTCCTTTCGGAGTGTTTCGCTTGCCTGTCATCACATGAGAGGTTTCCGCTGTAACATAGACTCCAGTGGTTGGAATGTCCAAGGGCTCAAAGCGTTCTTGATATCTCTGGAGTGTCTCATCAGCACGGCTTTGTGCAAGGTTGAAGGTGAACGCAATAGGATGCCAGGTGATTCTACACTCATTAGCGTACGTTAGGAGGTACTGCATGACGTTCAGCCCCTACCTGAAGTCGATTTCTGCTCGGCCCAGACGGAAGACATGCTGTTTATTTTGCAAGATGTGGCTTTTCTTGGTATGCATAAGTCCATCGATTTCGGTTCCAACTTTCGAATCGTCCGTCATCGTGATTGTGGACCGAGTGAAAGCTTCCTGCTCCAGCATGTCAGAACTGTAATATAGCAATTTCCAGCTCTTTACCCACTGCTTCTCCAGCTCTTATTTCTGCAATGGAGATGACAAGGTGCTTCCTCGAGATTGTGGTATTCTTGATGGCGAAGCTGACTGAAGCAGAGAAGAGGGCGTGTCAGTCGGGCGTGTATGTTTTGAGTGCTTTGCTGTACATACACTCATTCGGGGCAGTGTCCTCGACCTGGTTGCGCCCAAAGAGCCAGCGTGAGCCGGGCTTGAGCCATCTTCTCTTGCCTGTTGTCTCACGTTAGCGCAGTCTTGTCGGTGGACTTGCTCACAACTCACCCTCAAGCACATCCCCGTCACACTCCAATATCCACATCGCGCCGTTTGACCATCAACCATGTGTGTTCGAGTCGCAAAAACAATGACGAACTATGTCTCGGAGTTAAGGCCGTGAGACACGTCTGAAACGCGTGATGATTTCTCTGGGAGCCTCTCAATCTCAGAGGTCAAACATCATGTTGTCCGTGCCATCTGGGACTTCTCGTGGCTCGCATTTTTTTCAACCCATACCCATATTTACTGCTGCTATACTCTTCCGTGCAGTGCTCCTCATTTACGGCCACTATCAAGATCAAAATTCGGCCTTGAAATACACGGATATTGACTACTACGTCTTTACCGATGCTGCCAAGTATGTTGCTCGAGGCCAATCTCCATATGAGAGAGATACCTATCGATACACTCCTCTACTGGCGTGGCTACTAATTCCAACTGTTTGGAATGGCTTGTGGTTCGACTTTGGCAAAGTACTTTTTGCTGCCAGCGATATACTTGCTGGGGGCCTGATCTACAGGATGTTGAAGCGAACATACAAGATGCAGACTGTACCAGCACTCAAATATGCATCAATATGGCTGCTGAACCCAATGGTAGCACAGATTAGTACCCGAGGAAGTTCTGAAGGAGTGTTAGCCTTTATGGTCATGGCGCTGCTATGGGCTTGCCTTAGCAGACAATGGGCTCTTGCAGGTATAATGCTGGGAGTATCCGTACATTTCAAAATATATCCTTTCATATACGCGGCTGCCATCATTTGGTGGCTTGATGATAAGCATTCAGGCTCACCTCATGCTATAGTCTCTAGTGTCACCGTGATGGACCAAGTGCGCAATTTCATCAACGTGCCAAGATTGCGCGTTGCGATCTGGAGTCTGTTCACCTTCTCAGTCCTGAACATCTGGATGTTCAAAATGTCAGTTTCGTATTGTTCATCTCTAGTGGCACTTACTAAACAACAGCAGATATGGTGAACCTTTTCTGAAACACACCTTCTTCTACCATCTGGTTCGGACTGATCACAGGCACAACTTTTCAGTCTACAATATGCTGCTTTACCTCAAAGCTTCACCAGCGAGCTCTTCCAGTTTGCACTTGGAATCCCTGGCATTTCTGCCTCAACTAGTATTGACACTCCTCGTTGTGCCACTAAAACTAGCCAAAAGTGATCTACCATCGTGTATGCTAGTTCAGACATTTATTTTTGTCACGTTCAACAAGGTTTGCACCAGCCAGGTAAGATAGTCTTCTGACAAAATTGAGAGTGACTATTGAATCCTCGCAGTACTTCCTCTGGTACATGGTGTTTTTGCCATTCTATCTACCACGATCGCGGCTTATGCGGGAGCCTCGACTAGGCATATCTGCGCTTGTTCTGTGGATATTAGGACAGGTATGTAATGTAACACTTCTCAAAGATGCAAGCTAAATAGTGGACATAGGCACTCTGGCTACAGGCAGGTTATAATCTGGAGTTTCTAGGCAAATCGACTTTCGTGCCAGGCATATATGGAGCTAGTTTATTGTTCTTCTGCACCAATATCTGGACGATTGGAGTCATCATTAAAGACATTCGAGCGTTTCCACCTGTTGCAAGGTCCAGCTTGAAGTCTGAATGATCAAAACTAGCAGTTTCATATCGCGTTCTATCCCTACCCCGGGTCAAGATTGAGTGTCCATTACGCGTTTAGTTCAGCTTCATAGGCACTCATCCTAGGCCTACCTCGTTAAGAGTGCGGCAGGGCGGAGGTGGTCTGACTAATACTAAAGTACCCCAGCACTCCTCACAATAGCAGTATCGTGATCGGACATCGACATTTGAATTGCAGTAGGTCGCGCCTGCCACTGTTGTGAAAGACAACAATACTTGGCACGCCGCACAACATCAAGTGTGCTGGATCATGACTCTCAATCACATACATTTATGGCGAATATCAACTATTCTTCGAATATTAGATCTAAGCATCTTCATCATGCTACGACAATCAACAATACCTGGCCTGAGCACCATGACCTTGTTATCACCACTCGCGACGGTATCTCAATACGAAACGCGACCTCGCAAATTCCACTACGTCGATTTCACAACGTGCAGTGTACAGCTGTACCGAAAGATTATGACAGCTCCTCCATCTTGATTGCGCATAACGGCAGGATCCTTGCTCATGATGCTAAGTCAGGCAAGTCAACGACATACAGGCTAAGAGGCAACGACGTGAGTAGTTTCGCGTGCTTGTCGGTCAGGGCCTGACTCCAAGACAGGTCGAGGTCAAATGCGTCGTCGTCGTACCTTGCTCGAAGAACTTTCTTTTCTGGACAAAGCGGTCAAATGTCATACGAGAGATCTCTTCCGCTACCAAAAGACTTACGACCTTTTCCTGCGTCCACCCATGCGAGCCAACTTGTCTTGCGATATCGGAGAATGGCAGATATCTCGTAAGCTCTTCCCGCCGGCCAGCAACAGTGTATCTACAAGACATGGAAAGACCAAAATCCCAAATCCCAATCAGGCTCCGTGTAACAAGATCTCGTGTTGTCGTTACCGCGTTTCATCCTGAAAGGCCCGCCATCTTCCTACTTGCCCATAATGATGGCTCTGTAGCAATACACGATGCTCGCCGGATCTTGAAACTTCGCGATACAGGCATCAAAACTGACGGCCTCATACGACATGTTTCGGCTTTGCATCACCACGCGATTGTTGCTGCAGCTTTTCTGCCTGGATATAGGTTGCGAGTGATAACACTCGGATCCCATGGCAAATGCAGGATTACAGAATTCGAGGACACCATCACCATGATCGTCACCTGGGACGTTAGCCTGCAATGCACCACGCTAGCTATTTTCTCGTCCTCATCAACCCGGTCGAGCACAACCGGGAATATGTCTTCCAGTGATGAGACTGTCAGAGTGAAAGACAAGACCAGCGTAGCCTCAATCCCACAGAATAATATCGTGATCGCTATTGGTTGTAGCAATGGAGCTTCCAAGATATACAATAGCATTGGTCTGCTTCAGAGCGAACTGCCAAGTGATAGAAACTCGATAGTCGGTCTTCATTGGATCGGGAGGAAAGTTGTCGACAATATCAATTTTCAGAGCTCGACAATGCAGGTAGTCGATATCGATTGGCCTCCCGCTATCTCGCCGCCTTCGTCGCAAGAATCGTCAAAGTCCCTATTCCTGAGAAAGGAAAACCAGCGTCTGGCTCAAGAGATCGCGAAGATTGAACTACCAATCGGTTTCAAGCCGATTCGAGATCCTCAGCTTGAACAAATCAATCCAGTAATATCTCCCACACCCAAATATACCACCGTCAAAGTCGTCAAGCGCAAGTCACCACCTCAAAGTCCTAGGAGATCACCTCCGCGCATGTCTACCTCGCCAAGAACTCGGACTTCACCCCCCAACCTTCTTGCAACACTCAAACTTAGACGACAATCAGCAACTCCCATTATTGCAACTCCACCACGCAAGAATCTGCATGACGAGCCTCCAGGATCCAGTCCACGTGAAGCTCAATATATACCTGGGACATGGATAAGCATCCCTTCAAAAGAACATGCTCCTTCGCCGCAGCAATCGAGCAAGTCAAGGCACATCAGTCATAGAGAACCGACTCCTTTTGAGGCTCATTTGATGAGTGGTCCACTGCTTGTTTCTGAGCAATCTCTGGCCTCAAGGCATGGCCAGCCAGCCCCCAACGGTGCAGAAGAATCAGCGAATTCCCACTCGATGGAGTATCCAAGACCGAACATATTTCAGGCGCATCTCATGGATGGCACTTTGCTGGCCGCAGAGCAAGCCAAGATACAGAGAGACGGTCAACAATCTCCGGCTCAACCAGCACCATCAATAGCTTCAGCTAGTCTACCTCCCCAGCAAGCAGTGTCCGGCGACGTGCCGGTAACAACCAAGCTGGGGAGTCTTCGTGCCGAGTATCCGTCAAAGGACAGTGAACTGTTTAAGACGTCTCCAAAAGCTGTGCAATCAAGTCACACAAATCAAAGTTCTGCAACCCACCATCACCACCATTCGGATCACCACCACACATGGCCGTCACCTTTGTCGCCAATGCCTGGCTACTATCCCTCTTCTTCATCTGTCTCATCCGAACAGGGCGACACAGTTTGGGAAGACGCCTCAGAGTATGGGTCTCATCATATTCGGGAACCGTGGCTTAATCAAGATCAAACTCATAGTGGTGAGCACGAATCCATCGAGAATGCTTGCAACTGTAGTTGTGCTGATGTCGTTAGGGAGGAAATGGCTCTCGTGAGAAGTGAAATTGTGAGTTTGAGAAAGACGGTGTGGGTGCTAGCTGCTGGTTTGGGGTTCGATAGTGGATAGATGGATAGGGGGTTGATGAGAGTTGCAGGGGAATATCTTTAGAGTAGAGCGGAATAGTCTTGCTTGGTACGAGAACGTTTCGATTCTGTTCCTGCTCGCTAGTATTACGCATTGTAGCTATACTGATGCTGAGCAATTGTCTCTACTACTGCTTTAGCACTTTCACTGAGCAGCTTGGACCTCGTTGGCCCCTTCAATCCTTTCCTCAGTAGCGTCAAGTGAGTCTTCGCGTATCCTGTCAAGTGGTGTACTGTGTATAGTCTCACCATAACATTGACATTTGCATCAATTTCGAAGGACTCATGGAACAGCTTTGTGCAGCTCTACCAACGAAGAAGAGACCTCAGAGAGAGTCCGAGTGTTTGCGGTATCTTACAGTTTCGAAGCCTAGACTTCGAGACACAGAGGGCAAAGAGTCACGGAATTTTACTTCTATAGATGTTCTACTAGGACAACTTCATACATCCCAAAGGCTTGGCATTTGAACTTTTTTGAAAAGTTGGAATCGTAACTCAAAGAAACAAAAGTTGTGTAGATTGCTGGGGGGACATTTTGCGCTCGCGAGCTGTAGTATGATTTAGTATCTCAATGTGAGAATCCTTGGGATGCCTTGTTTTATCCCGATTACAGATCTTGCGACTTCAGCAGCTAAGATGCCCACCAAAATTGCCCAATCACCGTGTCTGCAGTCGAGTTAGAATGGGAAGTTGGAGTCGCAGAAGTAATGAGAGAGCAACGTACTCAGATCTATGTCCGACGCGAGCCCCTTATTGCCAGGCGCCTGGCAATGCGCTACAAGATTCGTGCCGTAAAGCGCGACGTGATCGCAGTATTGCGTAAAGTCGCCACTATGCATGCAGCACTAGCACGTTCGATTGCATTAACATGCATGCATGCACCTCCAGTCAGAGGTATGGGCTTCTACTTACTTGACCCTATAGATAAGATTACTGAACAAATCCACGCCAATGCACCGATTCAAATCAATCGAGACAATATTATACGATCCTTTGCCGTCGCCGCAGCCGCCTTCGAGTTAGTACGTGCCGCTCGACGACTTAGGGCTGAGAGTCATGTGATGCAACTTTGGGCGTAGCCGCCGGAGTGGGCGGTAGCGACTGTAGCGAGGCCGAGGAGGGGGAGGAGGAGGAAGCGGGTGTGCGTGATGGGAGACATTGTAAGTGGATGGATGCGAAGTAGCGTATTGATCCGTGGATGAATGAGCGTCAGGATATTGGTGTAAGTGCGTCTTTGCTCGAGTTCAAGAAAGTGAGGGAAGGAGAACGGTATATGTTGGTGAGGCTGAAGACGAGGCTGTGTTGGGAAAGTCAAGTGTGAAGATAAGGCTATATTAGTAAAGTCACAGGACAAGGCTGTGGAGATGTACTTGTGTGACCTGCCGTACATTATCAATCGCAGCCTCGTGGTACCAAGAGTGTACATGCCCGAACAGGCTTACTATAGAGCCACTGATCGTCTCCCATATCTGGAACTCTTCAAAGTCTTCCAGATCCGTTTTGTCAAATTCATTTCTACCACAATCTTGCTGCGAGAGATATAGTCGCTCCCCACTCCTTCATGTCACTTCGTGCCACGCTGGTCGACGTTTGGTGGTTCTGAATTGGAGCTACCAACGCAACCCTCTTGCTATTGGTGGGCGCGAGAGACACTAAATCAGGTTCCACCACGTCCAGCGGATGCTGAATACGGTGGAAGTCTCTTTCGAGCTCAGCTTGGCGAGTCCTTAGCTGCTGTATATCCGTGATAAGTTCTACTCCCCTCTTATCACGTTTTGCTTCTTTCTGAACGCGTTCTTGGCATCTTTATCTTGCTGTGATTGTCTCTGAGTCTGATTCTGTAGTTCTGGGGCTAGTTCATTCAGCAAGTGAATATTGACTTTGTGGGACAGTGCCTCCATACACACCTAGCTGTTGCGTGATCTCGCGGAGTTCCTGTTTGACTGCATGATCATCCCACCAGGCCGTCTTCGTCTGTGTCCAGCTCAGCAATGAACTATATCAATTTGTTCCTCGCTCAGAAAACTCACAGGTGCGTGCATGAGTGCAGGTTCCATAGATCAAAGTACGATAATCTACAAGATGATCATTTGTAGTGCGGAGCAGGAGCAGCATCTAGCTTAACAGAGACATAATGTCACTCTATTGACTTTCTCATCTCCTCGGGTAAGCATATCGTATGTACGTACATCTGCGTACACCAAGATTGAGCAGGAATGCCTTTGTGATGTCTTGCTACATAGCATCACCCAAGCATTGACCACCAGACATCGTGCACTGGCGAGCGTAGGCACAAGGGGAAGCTAGTATGGGCTGCCTGAACTTGGCTGCACGTGGTGAAGTAGGAGTATACAGAGTTTTGAGGCAGATATACAAGAACAAAAGGCTGAACTGTTCACTACCATGCCGAGACGATCTCGGTCTTGGACTCTTCGTGCTAGTCGGCAATTTCTTGGTCGTGAAACTTCGATGGGGCGAAAATATATCTATGCATGGATGTAGCTGGAGCATCATTCACTCCTGTCTTGTTAGATGAGCGCGTATAGGTCTTTTCGGGGAAGCACATGTTAAAACCCGTCCATTCTATAAAGTCGATCACTCATAGTTGTAAGGTGTGCCTCTTTCAAATCAAGTCCAGCTCTCGAGCTTTTAAGGTGATTGATCAGGGAGTATTGCTCTGTTTACCACCGGCGAGTATAGTGATTCTTTCGTGTCCGCCCTCTATTCAAGACACCCAATTTGATGCTGCTCCGGGTTGTTGCCTTTACCCAGTGCACGGGCTCCTTTGCCTTTCGCTATTGCTGGAACGGTGTTTGATGTCTGAATAGGAGCAAGATTAGTGCCGTTCTCATCTCCTAGAGGCAGCAGTCGGAAGTTGGTAGTAGCTGATACGATCTCCTTCTACAATTGGGACATAAGTCTGCCAGGCTTCAGAGGATGTGGCTCAAGCATCCTTCGACACAATAGTTGCGGACATAGAGCTGTGCAGGAAGCTCTCGAAAGCTGTGTCTCAAAATCAAGACTCTGCTTTTTTATTACCCTCTACGTCGATAGGCTTTCCTGCACGCCTTTGCAAGACTCGCACTTGATTCTGCACAGACATCCATGAACGATTTAATGTTCTCGCGAACTTCTCGGCTGTCGCTTCAGGTGTGTGTGGCGAACGTGCTGCCATGAATCGTTGAAGCTCTTCGATCTCGACAGGAGTCCATGCTCGACCTGGTCTAGGTGTGACGACCTCCAGCTGCTTACGAACTTGCAATAGTTTCGCGATTATTGCATCGTACGAGCGGCCTGGAACCAGGTCTTTGATGTCCTCGTAGCCGAAATTCATTCGTTGGGTCGGATTGTTCTGTCTCACAAATCGTTTCAATACTTCGAGTTCTGCTTCCGTCCAAGGCTTGGACATGCCAATTCTCCCTTGTCTCCACACAAATCCCATGTATTTCAGCTGTTCATACAAATGTTTTGCAGGACGTTTCAAAACATCTGCTATTTGCCGCACAGTGAAATATTGTGTTTGCATGTTGCGGAGAATGTCCTCGTCCTCGGCGCTGATAGGGCTACCCTTACGACGTTTGCGCTGTATCTCGTCACCTCGCGCAGTTAGAAATGCGATTCTGCGTTCCAACGCTTTCGTGGTGCGATTTGGAAAATCTTCCTGTTGGATTCTTGCCAAGCTCTTACCTTGAGCTCGTAAGTCAAGCAGCGCTGTATGCTCCGCCTCTGTCCAATTCTTCCTTAACTTTGGTGCTTGTAGTCCTCCGTATTTCTTCAATTCTGGATTGGCATCTAATAAACGACTTTCCCACCTGTTGATGCAACCGAACAGTGTGCGATTAGGTAGCGCCTCTGCAATCTGTTTCATTGTCTTCCCTGCACGACGCATGGAGACGATGCATTCATCCTCAGCCTGTGTCCAGAGAGGACTACGACCACGCAGATATAGGCCAGCGTGGAAAGCACGCGTAACTAGCTGAAGCCCACAACACCATAAGTCGCGGGTACAATATCGAGGATGAAGTTGAGCTTTAGGCCGTAGCAATTGGCCCGATAGCAGCATAGTCAGCGGGAGTGGAGAAGAGATCAATGACAATGGGGCTCTCTACTGCTCCCGCACGACCACGAATATGGTAAAAGTGCAGCCCAGCTCAACAGCCGATACGTTTTACACCTATTGAATGCGTAGCACAATGACTAGGTTGTTCAGCTCTGTTCGTAACACGCAGTATAAGCTCAGTATGACAAAACAAGCGTGCGATCATGCAGATCACGTTGTGGTGCGCAGATGAAGAAGAAGGAGAAGGAGAAGAGGAAGACAGCGTTGTTTATTCGAAGTTGGAAAGAACGGCATACATTATTCCTATTCGAGCATAGTAATTACTAATCAGATCATACAGTGTACTGTACTATTGCTGCAAAGTATTAACTATACATAACTCCTATACCAAGTCTATCATGCCCCCAGACCCGCCGACGCCAGAGGCTCAAAGTCATATAATATGCTCACTCAAAAGTCATCGACATTTCCTTCTCATGGCCAAATTCGTCCTCATCGTCCCACACATTCCGCCCAACCGATTTATGACCGTCAAATGCCGCTTCCTCCACTTTCCCACCACCCACGCGTGGCGAAGATGGCACAGTCCGTACTGCAAGGTCCGCTTGGCTCCATCTATGATTCAATCGCTTTTCTAGCTCATCTGTCCGCGAGCTTGGTAAGGGGGTGGTGTGCGTTCGTACTGGTGATACGGGCTCGAATGTCATAGAAAATTCGCCTTCCTCCTCGGCGGCTTCGTTTGGGTCGTGATAGTCGTGAGTGTTGTGTTTTGCAGCATCATGCTTGTGTTCGTAGTCAAGGCTACGTGAGGAAGTAGCGTGGCCGTTTCGGTATTCGTAAGTATTATTCGCTGTGCTTATAGAAGCTGGCATCGTGTCATAGCTTTTTGTACCTCGCAAATCTTGTTTCTTGCTTGGAGACGAGGGGCCGCTCGCTTGTGGTGACGACGCGCTGTTGACGGAGGAGAAGGAATTTATCCGCATTGGCGGTTGTGTAGACTTGAGCTCTTTAATCTCAATACCTTGTGCTGCAAGCTCCACAGCCTCACGCCGGATCGCTTCCACATCAAACAACACGCCGCCTGGTGAGTCATTCGCATAGTCTGCTGCTGTAGGCTCCATTGGCCTTTCTTCATAAGTCTCCCATTCTTTCTTTTGTGCCCGCTTCTGTTTACTCTTCCAAAACCATCTCTTCTTTTCTGGTTTCTCTTGCAGGTCTTTTCGTGCCTCTTCAATTTCATTGATGAGCTCTCTCTGCCTATGCTCATGGTTCTCAGGATCAGCATCCTCGATTTCGGTAAACTCGTCCGAGTCAATGGACCATCCAACTTTGCGAAGACATTTCGGCATTGCACGACGATATGCCATGTGACCAGGCACAAGCTCTGTAACGTCAAAGTTCTCGATGCCAGCATACTCGACTTTGTTCAGGCCAGCCACGCGCATGATACCACCAGCTGTGGCGCGGAACAGGTAGCCTAGTGTATTGTTAGTCTCGGGCCTCATGAACGCGTATGTTCGTGACGAGCTTACCCAAGATCCAGTCATTGGAGGCATACCCATTGACGAATCTGCCAGACACCACTGTTTGAGCTTTAAGCCAGTCTTCCTTCTTGACAACTACAGGAGACCCGAAAATATACACATTTTGGACTATACCAACGGCGCCTTTCCTGGCGAGTTCCCGGAGACAAGAGAAGATAACGCGGCTGCCAAGGGAGAAACCGACCAAAGTTATCGGACGTGATCCAAGATTGCGGTCTATAAGAGAATCGGCCATGATCAAGCCTGCCATATCTGCTCTTGCCATGGAGACGGACCATGGATTGTCAATCAGATACGCAAGTTTGGTCAGCACGACAGGCAGTGTAAGGGCCGCCATCAAACTAGTAAGAATTGTGCTGCCCAAAATTTGTTGAAGACCTTGTGTTAATGCCTAAACTTGAATCAGCTACGTCCAAACAAATCGCGGAGTTAACATACCTCGGTAGCCAGGATATTGATAGTGTCGCCCATACTCCTCAGCATTTCTGGCTCCCAAAGTACGGAAACGATATCTCCCATAATAGGATCTATCGTACTGTAAGGTAGTCGAACATCGTCGACCTTACCAGTCATCCATCCTGCTATTGTGATGACGAGATTTACCCTTCGATTGTCGAAAAGTGGTCGATATTCGAAGGTCTTGACAGATCCCATCCTCCTGCCAGCAGCCCTGAGACCGATGGTACCACCAGATACAGCACCAGTAGTTCCGATTAAAGCTGCGCCTCCGACAGAAGCTAAGAACGTGCCGCCACTTGTGACACCTATCGTTCCAAGACCTGCAATTAGACCAGCACCAATGACAGGTGCTAGAAGACCTGCAGACAAACCAATAACTAAACCTCCGCCTACTGTGGCAAGACCCATCATTACCATTTTCCGCTTCTTTGCTGCTTTCTTTCGAGACGCCATGTGCTCGACTTCCGTCAAGTCTTCCTTAAGCTCGGTATCTTGCATCTCAAGAGCATCTGTAACACGTTTCTCGAACTTGCAAATGTCAAGCCATGGAACATCCATGAAAGCGCCAACGCGTTCTAATAATACTCTCGATCGAGAGTCGTACACCGAATCGGATATCAGCAAGAGGAAGAGATCACAAAGCACAGTCCATCGTAAGTCAATATCTAATTTGTCTGTTGTCGGTAGTTGTGAGGGTGTTCGAACTTCTGGCATATCTTCCATTTCATGTTCTTCGTAGGCTGGAAGCTCATCGTTGGGGTCATGAACAGCTCCAGTTGGAAACGCTTCCGAATCCTTTTCTTTCGCCGAGTCGTCTTCGGGAGTTGAGGAGCCTTCTACCATCTCTTTTGGTTGATCCTGCTCTGACATCGGGTTTTTCACCCTGGCATTCTGCATCAAGGATGGTGTGAGATCATCAGGTTGAAGACCGTGCTCAGCCAATTGTTCAATCATGAGTTGTTCTACAAACTGTCAGCCCTGTCCTTGTATTCTCAAGACTTCTCATCGACTGACCTGCAGAATCAAGCTCCATGTGCGCATATAATCTCACCATCACTTTTTGACTCCAGAGCTGCATATTCTCTTGCGCAAAATCTATTGCTTTTCTTGCACCTCTTACTCTTTCCATTTTCTCCAAGTCTTTCACCATTATCGCAATCGCCAGCCTCACAACACCAACATATGCTATTCTCTGATTGTCTGTTAATAAATTCTTCGTCTCCTTCATCTGTGAAAGTGGATCGCGTGCTTCGAGGTCATCATCTTCTTCTGCTTCTTTGTTGCGTTTGTCGAACAAATAGGCCGTGTCTTCGTCCATACTGGTTTGTGATTTTGCATCCTCGTCTACCATTATTTTCGTGTAACCTTTAGGTCCGCTAGCTGCGGCTGATTTTGGGCCTACAGCTGTATAACCAGGAGGCGCACCTCCCTCCTCTTCATGCTCGCGAGCAACCAGTTTTCCATCATCATCGTAAACATCATACGGAGCATAGACAGGCATGTCTTGCCACACGTCGCCATCATCCTCCTGGTCTAGCTCCTCTTCAACTTGCTGGGTCAGAGCCTGATGAGAGAACTCAGATAGTGCTGTCTCTCCCGAAGCATGTTTCAGGTGATCGGAAGGTGATTCTGGTGCTTTAGGAGTGGCCGAAGGTGATATGACTGATTCTGGTGGAGGAGTCGTACTTCTGATGTCGTCGTGAATTTCCTCGCTGTTCACCACGATAATCTGGGATCCTGACCGGACCTCACTCTCGGTGGGTGTAGGTACTGGCTCCAATCGTGTCTCGTCTGGCTCTGCAATCCTTACAGTCTCCATTCTGCTATCATCCTCATCTAGAGATCCTCTTATCGTTGCTTCTCCTATATCGTGGCCATCCTCTTGTGGTGATAATTGCCTGTCAAAGTATGACCTGCTATAACTCCTGTCTCTTGCTAATGATATATCTCCAGACCCAGCTGCTTCAAATGTCATCTGTGGAGATACCTGCTCCTCGTACTCTTCGTCATGTGCTCCGTAGCTGCTGCCATGCCGTTGCAGGCTCAAGTCTCCATCTCCTAGATCACCCATTGACGTCACATTCAGCGGGTTGTGCACAATGGGAAGGTGGTATTATGGTAGCGTCATTCGAAGGCTTTCAGCGGGCGCACACCTGGAAGCGACGACAAGCTAAAGAGATGTGGGCGCAAGGAGGACACCAAATAACAAAACAAAGCGGTCGAGGGATTAATGTCTCGTAAACCTTCCGACCTTGAGCCTTGGCAATTGATACTTGCGGAGTTGAGACCACTACCCCAGAATCTCTTGGCGAAGATCTGAAATAACTTTAATGACTTTCATCTTTGTTTGTGTCTTTTCTGTAATAGACGTCGACCAAAATGCGTGGAAAGCGGTCAAAACAGTACCGCAAGCTGAGTATGCTCGCCAAAGCTTTCTCTCCGTCCTCTGCTAACTCATGCATAGTGCAGCAGTATAGCTTGCATTTTGGCTTTCGCGAGCCCTATCAAGTACTACGTATGCAGAGTACTAACTCCGAGCTATAGCAATGCTGACATTTCCTCCAGTTGACGCCGCCATTCTACAAGATGCCAAGGGTTTTAAGATGGACTTTCTGAAAGGACTCGAGAAAACGTTACATGGCGAGGTCAAGCCCAGTCAGCACTAACCATCCTAAACTCAGGCAAGCTCTAGTACTGACATTGCTTCAGTGATCACACAGTGTTGTATGCGCCATCTCTATGACGCAGAACAGAAAGACGAGGACCTCATATCCCACGCCAAAGCCTTCGAGCGTCGAAGATGTGGCCACCATGAACTCGAAAAGCCTCTGAGCACACTGGAATGTCTATCAAGCGTTGTCGACCCGAAATCAAGCAGAACCAACAAGAATTCCTATGTTGTGGCCAGTCAAGATGACACCGTCAGGGCGACCATGCGAAGAATACCAGGAGTACCACTTATCTATCTCAAGCGCAGTGTCATGATCATGGAACCTATGGCTGGAGCGACAGAAAAAGTTCGGGACAAAGAGGAGCGAGACAAATTCAGAGCAGGACTTACTGGTCGCCGTGGTGCTCCAGCAGCAAAACGAATGAGGGAGGAGGATGGCGATGACACCGGGGGAAGGCCAGTAGGCGTTGGCAACAAATTCGGCGGCAACATTATTGGTGGAGAACAAGTTGACGACCATGAAGAAGCACAGCCAGCTCAGAAGAAGCGCAAGAAGGGACCAAGCGGCCCAAATCCCATGAGTGTGAAGAAGAAAAAATCTGTTCCAGAGCAGCCAGCTAAAAAGATCACGAAAACTGCGGTGTCCGCAAGCGCGCCGATCGAGAACGAACAAACAATTGAAGCTGCACCAGTAGACACACCAGCAGACGCACCGAAGAAGAAGAGAACGAGGAAGCATAAGTCTGCCACTAAAAATACGACCACCGATGAGGTGGCTGTCACTCAGGAAGATTCGCCATGAATGTGTTCATCGAGATCTATACTTTCTTGCCTTGCTTCAGCAGATCGCTCACTTTGGGAGGCAAAACGAGCGAACTTCTATCGTTACGCTTGTAGAACTCTATCACGACGTCTGCTGTTCTACCTGGAAGATCCTCCTGGACAAAATGACCCGCTTCTGGAAAGACTTGCAGCTGGAACTTTCCTTGCATTTGACCTATCATGAGGTCTTTATCCAATCTATCTGTCCCGGCTAGTAACAACAGCTTAGCGCCCTTTCCAGCTAAAAAGTTCGAGCTAAGCCCTGTGAACCAATTCTCCCACGAGGATTGTGTGGCTAGTATTTGGTCAGTAAAAGCATGCTTGTTGGGAATTGTCAAAGTACATACTTGTAAGATCTGTTCGCCATGTCCATAATCCTGGTTGAGACTCTACAAGTAATCCTGGTGTCGAGACTGTGGCCGACTCACGATTCCGCACAGTTCTGGAGCGTACATGCCATTCCACGGCCGACTCCAGCGTAGGAAATGACGATGGTCTATTCGCGAGATACGTCTTCATGCTTTGTAGAGCTTCGATTGCTGAACCTTCTACCACATCAATGACTCCAAAACCCACGAGCTTGGAGCCAAAGATGCCATCTCGTGCGAGTCTGGTAACGACAGCACCTCCAAGACTGTGGCCGAGCAAAACCAAATTTGGCATGTCAAGCCATAGTTTTGCCTGGGTCAGGCTCACCATGGCAAGCAAGTCTTGTGATAAGGCATCTAGCGAAAAGTCGACATTCTCGCCATGTCTCGCTACAACGGATCCATGCTCTCTAGCATCTATCGACAGCACACCAGCTCTGGGCAGCCTCCGCCGCACTTCTTTGGCAAAACAAGCAAAAGACAGTCCAGAGGATCCTGCTCCGTGATGACAGACAAACAAGGGGTCTTTGGAGGGGTTGGTGGGTTGTGTTAGATAGACGTGATACTCTGCCTCTCTCTCAGGACAATCGAGATATAATTCCTGTTCAAAGTAATCTTTCCACGTGCTTGTTGTTATTGATCCTCTCTGTCCTTCGTTTGGTGCTACAATGGTCACAATAGAATCTAACGAGGAGGCTGATGAGGAAGAGTCTTCGTCTTCTTCGAATAATGGTGTTGGACCTTTTAGCTGTGCTGGTCTGGGAGGTGGCCTTGCTAGTTGGCGATGCAGGTTACTCATGCTTGTAATGCTTCAATGTTATTGTTTCAGCTTTGACTAGCAGTACTTCGCAGCGCAGTAGTGAAGTTTCATCCACGTTACAGGTGAAAACATGCCACGTGGTTTACGTCATGCAGTTTCAAACTCTCTTTGATATGCTGCTCCAGAGGCTGCATCACCATGTTGTTTGCTTCAAGCTGCTATCGCATTGTTACGCTGTTGCTGTCAACAATCCAGAGGTGTTTGCACATACTGCAAGATTGTCTTATCTCTGCTTGCCTTCCTAATCTGAGTACGCGTAGTAAAGTGGCGCGGAGACGGGCCAGAACCAGTGACGCATAGTTCGCAGATCCCGCGCCTCTAGTTTACCCACCTTGCTCACCTTTTTCTGCTTGTGACCATCTTCTTGTCTCTCTTACTTCTCTACCACCTCATCCTCCATACAGTCGTCGTTCTCCATCGTCGACGTGAGCACCTGTACAGCTTCTCCTCCAGTCGATGCAATCACTCTGGGGTTCCAAGAAGAACAACGACGATCAGCCCGAAGACCACGCCGACGAAGCCTTAATAGAACAAGAACCTGCTCCAATGGCTCCTAGACCTGCCTCAAGAGAGGAGCGTGAGGGCCGTGAGCCTGACGAGCGCTCACGTCTTCTACCTCCATCAAACAACAACCCACCTCCACGTGGAGCTTATCTGGATCCAGATGACCCAGCTGTATGTTTCACGAATTACGTCTGATCGTAATTCTTCTATGACTGCTGGCTAATGCTCTCTATTCTAGGTCTCTCCTTACAATCTCTGGGCTGTTCGCTTCATTCGCTATGTCACAATCATTGCCGCTCTGATCAACTTCGTCTGGTGGATCATCCTCTTCGTTTCCGTGTTCGTTACCCCTCCTGGACTCAACACTCCTGGTTCTGGTTACACTGATTTCGCCTATATCACTCTTACAATGGGCAACTTGCTCGTCACGCTGCTTTTCTTCTCCCTCCCGTCTCAGGCTCTGCGCATTTCTATGAGCATTGTCGCAGTTCTATTGGTGATTGACATGATCATCATCCTCGCTGTTTCTGAAATCCGCCACGAGGAGGGCTGGCCAGGTATCGCTTCCATCATCTGGGCCGTCCTTATCTCGCTCTGGTGCGTCATGACCGACCGCGTCGTTGCTTGGGGCAAGAAATCGGAAGAAGAACGTCTTACAGGTAGACCTGAGAGCAAGCGCTCACTCCGGGAGTGGATTGCTGCTTTCGTCGAGACTGTCATCGTCTGGGTCTTCATCGCTATTGTCGTGCTCATGACCGCTACTCTCACTCTCCGCGCTCTTGACGCAGGTCTCGAGCCTGATGGTGACCGTATTGCAGTGGATGGTGGTAAATACAGTGTTCATCTTTCTTGCGTCGGCAATGTTACCAAGAACCCTGATACTGGCTACAACAACCCTACTGTCCTTCTCGAAGCCGGAGAAGAGCCATCTGAGTACGACTTTGAGCACTGGGCTTATGCTGCTTACCAGAATGGAACCATCGATCGCTACTGCTACTGGGATCGTCCTGGATACGCTTGGTCTGACAACGCACCTTCGCCTCACTCTGCAGGCATGTCTGCCGATGCTCTTTCTGAAGCTCTAGCCGTCTCAGGAGAACAAGGTCCTTGGATTACCATCTCCCACGGTTACGGCAGCATCGTCAGCCGCATCTTCACTTCCCGCCACGTCAAGGACGTTGTTGGCACTATGCTCGTTGACCCTCTCCACGAAGATCTTCTCGGCCGTGTTGGCGACGCCTTCCGTGGTTTCAAGATCTGGGGCTTCGGTGTTATTGCACCGATTGGCATTCCCAGTCTCGGCGGTGCTATCTTCAACGGCCGTACCAGGGAAGACCGTACCTATGGTCGCTCTGTCTGGAACCAGGGCAAGTTCCTCAAGGCCAAGTTGCAGGAGAACCTTGTCGCAGACAGCTTGACCAAGAATGAAGTTTCTGCTGCTACCAACATTATCAGTGATGTTACTCCTCTTGTTGTTGTCAGCAGTGGCATTGAAGTTCGCAAGGATAAGGCGTGGAGTCAGAAGCAGGAAGATATGACGAAGAAGGGCAAGTTGATATCATTCGACATTGTCAAGAACGCGCCGCATCGTGTATGGGCTACTCTCGAGGGCAGGACAATGATGGAGAAGAGATTGAAGGAGTTGATCGCGGAGGCAGGCAAGAATGAATGGGTTCCTGAGGCGGAAAGGGTGTAAAAAGTTGACTGGGAGATGTGATGCTCGCAAATAATGAGAACAGAGTTATGTTTTTTGATACGGCCAAGCTAGATATGAGATATTGAAACTCTTTAATGGTATAGCTTGTATGATGTGTACTGTTCTATTTCTCCGTCGATGCCGGCGAACTACTTTATTGTCTGAAGACTGGCTGAGACCGCGGATAGGGTCTCCACATACATCGAATTTATGAACTTTACCTTGGTGTTTTCATTGTTCCAGGTTTTCCTACAATGGATACACCTGTAGCTACCCTTCTTCCAACCTAAAACGCGTCTGAAACATCTAACAACTTCTTGAAACACGACCTCAGAACACCACCAACAATGGAAGAACAAACCTGCTACATCTTCAAAGCCAATCTAGAGCCTCCTGCGAAGCGGCGAAAAATCTCTACCAACACTCTCGACACCACATTCGAGCTGCGAAAACGTGCATACACCACTCTATGGGCGCGCCAAGAACAACAAATACACGTACGAGACCTTGCTTTAGTGAAACCGCTCCCTTGCTCACAAATACAAGGATGTCATCCGCGAAACGAATACGCGCACACTTGAAGAGATCATCACTTTCGTGGACGCCACAACTGCAGCTCTTAACAACAACGAGAACAGTAACTCGTCGTTGCAAAAAGTGCCTACTGCTCTGATTACAACAGGTGCCGGGTCTATATCACACGACGGCCTGTTTGTACTGCTCGATAAAGCCATCACAGCGAAGGGCGACGAACAGGTTTTTATCCCGATTCAAGCTACAGATGCACCTAATCTGAAGACGCTATTGAAGAACATTAATGTGAAAGGTTGTAAGTCAGGACGACAACAAGCGCTGCACGATGACGATGGAGATGGTGAGGATGGTGGGAGAATGACGACTGCGAGGAGAAGTGATGCAAAGGGCCCGAAACTGTTGAATTATGATTTGGAGATTTTGAGGCGGGAGTGTGACGGGTATGGCGAGGGACGAAGGAGACGGGTTGTGCTTGCATTGAGGGATAGTGAAGCTTTTGACGCTGTGGTGTTGACGGACCTGTTCTTGGTGTTACAGTGAGTCGCGTCAAACTCTACGATATGGCTGACCTGATACCAATATAGTTCTTGGCTGGATCGCCTTCCAGTGACTTTACTAATCGGTATCGCAACTTCAATCGACATCTTCCACGAAAGACTACCACGAGCGGCACTGCGTTGTCTTTCCGGTCAAGCCTTTGACGTAACGAAGAGCGAGGACGTGATAGAGAGAGTTTTCGAGTGCAGTGCAGCGAATGAAGACGTTGTGCTACGCATTGGTGCTGGCTTGAGTGATGCCATATTACAACGACAAAGAGATCATGTGCAAAGCGTTGAAGCTTTCAACAGCGCTCTAAAGGTACGTCTCCTCTCCATCTCATTGAAATTGGGGCGAGCTGGTTTGCTGATGCAGATTATAGTATGCATACATGTGTCACTTCCACGGCAACCCCCTCAGTATCTTCCTAGCAGAAGACATCTCATACACCCAGCTCAACCACGACCACTTCGAAGCACTACGCACCCTCCCTTCCTTCCGCGCACACGCCGAATCCCTGCTCAACTCAAATCATACCGATCACGTCCGCCAACTCCTCCAATCAGACGAATTCCTCTTCACCTCAGCAGTCGAAGCAATAAAAGCCGGGCGCGTCCAAGTCAGCTGGCTCCTCGGCGCCATCCGCATCATTCAAAGCACTCGCACCATTCTTTCCACCAAAAGCCCCACGCTCTTCTCCTATCTGTATATTGAAGCATTGGCAGGCACACTCCTCGGCTCGCCTACGCTACGAGAATTGCTTTTGTTGCTGAAGAAAGCAAATTCAGATATGATTGCCGCTATCCTCCCTGGCATCGTCGACACACTGATCACAATGCCAGCACGAGATATTGCCATCTCACCCGACGATTTCCAAGACATCACCAACGAGCTTGAAACTCTAACAAGCAACGCAGACGCATCGCATCTCCCGCTCAAAAGCCAAATGAACCACGACTTCCTCGGAAAAGTGGCCTCGACCACAACTTGCTGGAAAGTTACGTCGCAGCAGAACGACCTCGAAGTTGCGTATTCGGATCTACTGTCTCGTCTGCATGCGTTGTTAGTGGAATACTTTGAGCAAGTGGTGGTGAGTGTGGACAGTATCTTTCTGCATGAGATATTGTTCTATGATGTGAAGGGCGCGCATCGTGATGTGTTTACGCCAAAGGTGAGGTTTGCGATTGAGAGGGCGTTGGGGACTCCGTGGGATTATTTGGGGTGTGGGTGTTGTTCGTCGAAGGTGAGTTTGAGATTGTCTGCTATTAGCACAGCATCTCCTCTGATCCATCGAATTCTGATCAAATTATTCCTCTCCTTATGCCTAATACCACCTCTTCACTTCGACCGCAATCAACTGTAAAACACACTAACCATCCCACCCACACAGGACGCACTAACACCCACCCAACCACCCACCTCAATTCTCTACCAACTGTACCTCGAAGCCGGCCTCCAAATCAACACTCACGACCTCTACACAGCGTTCCACGCGATCCTGTCCAGTGATACGGCGCCGGAAGTGCTGGAGGATGAAACGATTATAACGCTGTTTTATAGGGCGTTGGCGGAGTTGAAGTGGGTTGGGCTTGTGAGGCAGAGTCGGAGGAAGGCGGATTGTGTGACAAAAGGGGGATGGGCTGGATTGTGATGATGGGGCGAGGAGGGAGAAGGGGAAGGGAGGGGGTTGCTTGGTTCAATCTGTGATCTGTACTTAACTAAACTGTTTGCTCAGGAACTGAATGCTATTTTCAATAGCCAAGCACATCGATTGCCACTACTGAACAACTTCACGCTGCTTCTACTGACAATGCTGTATATTTGACTTGTATTGGAGATATGGAAGAGCCTGCTTCTGCATTGTCCCGTGTGGACGTTCACTCAAGGAGAAAGATCTCAACTATACCGTAAAGATGGCACTTCCAATGTCCTGATCGCGCGTCTCCTCTAAAAGGTGTACATCTTTTCACTCAAAGAGTATGGATATCCAGTGAGCTATTTCTTCCTCCGTTGCTTCTCGCTCTTCCTCCTTCCAGATCTGGTACTGTTCAAGGGAGGCTAATGCAGGAGTCATTAAAAAGTCGTCCATCACGACTGCCAACGTAGCCGGATAGTAGTCGAGTGCAGCATACTGCACAGCTCTTCTGATTTTTAAATCGTCGGGGGCTAATTCGGCTGCTCTGCACAGCACTTCTTTTACGATCTCATCGTTGTCGTGCTTCCATAATACCCGGGCAACGAATTGATGGTAGTGGAGGTCGGCAAGATATTCATCTGTATGTTTGTGGATCCAATATCCAGCCATCTCCAGTAATAAAAGAGCTTCTTTAAAGTGTGGCTGTATTACTACAGCCCGGTGAGCCTGCTCCCCAATCTGATTGCTGCTGAGTAAAGTCGCACATCGTCCGAGAGCTGCCTTAGCACCAGAGAGAGATAGACGTGCTTTGTTGAATTGACGGGACTCATGAGCGCGAGCTTTGGGCGTTGAAAGATCTCTCTCTGGACAGGGCTTATGGTCCCAGCCAAGCCACAGTATTTTGGCGACTTCAAAGAAAATCCAAGCTGCTTCGTATTGCTTTGCTGCCAGATGCTCCGACACTACCTTGTAACTGTCTTCGAACGCTGTGTCAAAGTCTTCGATGTTATCCCAAAGGTATCCAGTGAGCTTGGCAATGGCCATCTGCCTGTATGCTTTATCACTGGCACCACGAATACTGACTAGGTCGAAGGAGTGCCAATGCTTGACGAAGGGTTTCAAAAGACTACGCTCCTGGAAGGGCGGGCTGACGTGGCCACGAGTATTATTGGTGAATGACAACGTGTGCTGACGGTATACCATCGCTCGGTCTTTGTTCTGCCACCCGTGTGTTGCCACACATATGCAGAATGCCTCGAGTTGGTGATCACCAATGAGCATAATATTAAATTGTGACCACTCAGAAAGTTCTTTTTGATCTTCATCTTGGATAGACCAACGCATATCGTAGCCCTTGAAGTTAAGAATACTCCGCGATTGCTGCACGTTGAGGAAGACGGCCACGACACCAGGAATGCTGTAGGACAGAACCTCGCGCAAACTATTTGTTCGGATACCGATGCCATGAACGTGAACGAAACTGTGCGTGTGATGAATCAATTCTAGCATCTCAGCGTTGACCTGATGTGAGACGGTGAGAATTGAGCTTTCGACCCTCCTAATCATGCGATTGATTTGAAATAGGTAACTGTAGATCTACGACCAGGCTAGTGTGCGTAGGCCAATCCACGAAGACAGGTGTTACCAGGTCTCTGATCTCTCGAGGCAGATCTAGAAGGCGGAAACAACCATTGCGTGCATCTGAAGTGCTTGATGCTTTTTCCATTTTCAGAGAGAGGTAGCTTTCAACGCTACTGTAACTGAATGAGCGAGCTTCAAAGAAGTGTTGTGCAAGGTTGCAGGTGATGTGAAGACCAGCTAAGGATGGCAAGTCGCGTAGATCTGAAACACGTCTCGATGTCAAGATGGCAAACAGCGGGCTTGGCAGAAGCCTCAAAATCTCAGTTACACAAACGGAAGGATCTACCCATAGCAAACAACACAACACAACACAACACAAGGGCTAATAACAGACGCGCGCAGAAGGACGATTCGCTCGAAATCGACAAGTTGCTGTGCAACGTACACCACTGCATCGACATAGCATATTTCAAGCTCAAAAATCATTCGAGAACTACCATGTCAAGCTGGGAGGGGCACACCAAGCTGGTCAGTCGCTCGGCTCGTTCGAGAATGTGTTCTCGATTTCCCGGGTGTCGTTGTAAACGCAAAGAGAATAGGCAGTGATACAATCAGCCTCAAGAATCCAAGTCATTCCCAGAGGCGTGTACAACTCTGGTCGTCCATAATGTCCGATAAGCGTCCGATATCAGAAGCTGGGAACCCAAACAGCACGCGAGGACCGATTGAATAGCAGATCTGTCTTGGTGTGTTGAAAGATAGACCCTGCAGTATAGAGGTGCTTGAATTGAGCTGCCCTAGATTTGGGTCGAGGTCCAGCGCCGATTGCACTCACATCGCCACTACTTGCCCGTCCTTTACAACACGTAACAAATACTGTCTGTTCTAGATCAGATCAGATCAGCACTCTGCAAGGTCTTCCCACGCGAGAGTACGATGATCCAAGATGACAGAGAACAGGGATAGAAGCACAAGAAGAAGGCAAACATTGGAGGTTGCTGATCCCATCTGGAGCCGCAAACGACCTTGTGAGGATTGAAGGTCAGGTATTGTGCTGATAGAGACCGAGCTTGATCTCCATAGCTTCTGAATGAGGAGCTCAATGTGTTGTGGCAAATCTCAAAGCAGAATATCCCGACATTGTAAAATACGACGCTAGTCAGTTTTGGGACTAGCTTGCTTCGTTCACAACAACCTCTTGTTTCAGCCTTTCCTTTTGTTACACTCGCAGACTTACAATTTGACTGCGTTCTCAACGTTCGTCAATGCTTGCCTCACACTGCCGTCATCATGCCGGTACGAGCGCCCTGTCGAGCTACAAAAGACTTGTGAAACACAGCCCCCGAGACTCCGTACGAAGTCACGATGGCTAAGCTTTTCCTACATCGTATCTGCAACACGAACGAACAGGGTTCACGCCACGCACTGATCTCCCTAACGCACGTCCCTAGGCGCTTCTGCCACCGTGATCGCTTTTGATGCCGAACTCTGAGCTCCTGCGCCAAAATCTTCCGACTGGTCCGGAGATATGCATAAAGCATGTTCGTCGTATCAGATGTGGAGCGCTGCAGACATCATTACCGAAAGCGAAAGACGAGATTATGGAAGACTTCGTCTCAACTGCTCGTTTGTACAGTGATGGTGTGAATGTAACATGGATACATCGTCAAACGGTGGATGTTTCGTCTGAACTCCGAACTCGAGATGAGGCGAAGGTGGGCTCTGGACGTTGACCAGAAGGTTTGAGATCCGAGCTTGCTTGTTGTTACTGGAAATACATATACTCTGTGATGCACCTAACATGTTATTCTACCTCAGACATTCATTCATTCGTGCTAAGAAAGATCTACAGTAGCTAGCAGGCCTAGCTTCGTTCCTCTCGTTCGTGATATATTGGAAAAGTGCTGGACACTTCCGTGACACTCGCTACTACTTAATCATGAAGTTCAACTACGTTTCTTTCGTTACTCTTATGAGTGCTGCAGGCGGTGCAGCATTGGCTGTACCTGCAGACACCACCAGTTTACCTGGCGTGCCTGGTAGGACTATTCGATAAACGAGATAGTGCATATACTGATATCTCTGTCTAGCAAGCCCCAGAAACTCATCCGCCGCATATGTGAACCCTCTTGGCGTTCAAGTACTTGCAGGATCTGCTCGCAGAATCACCAAATCAAGGTCAACCAAGACCAAAAACCCAATCAAGACAGCAAAGAAACAAGCAACAACGATAGCTAAGGCCTCCACTAGCGCGAAGTCCACTCCTCTGAGCACGAGTATTTCTTGTCCTAGCTCCAATGGAGCCAAGATTCCTCACGGCAAGGATGTCTACCAAGTTCAATGTTTCGAGGATCGCTTCGGTGGAGATATGGGAAATTCTTACGCTGCCACCTTCAGCGATTGCATCACCATCTGTACAAACACTCCAGGCTGCGAAGTAGTCTCTTATGTTCCCAGCACTTCCATTTGCTATATGAAGGACTCTGTACAGCCAGCTCAGCAAAATAGCGGTGTTTGGGGAGCACAGTTGATGTCCACGACTCCTGCAGCTACCACGAGCTCTAAGATCAAGGTTCCGAAAGTTACAGAAATAAAGAGCACAACCAGCATTAAGAGCACCTCTTCAGTAATGAAGTCAAAGTCTTCATCAAGTGTACAGACAAAGACACTAGTTACGAAAACCACGTCGGCATCATCAAAGATGAGCATCACGAAGTCTTCTGCGACAAAGTCGTCCAGTACCACCAAAGCCTCGTCCTCGAGTACCAAGAACTCGTCCTCGAAGACCTCAGCAAAGGTCAGTAGTGCAATTCCTTTCTTGCCCTCTTCTACATTAAGCATCGTCATATCCCTGCCACTACCTTCTGCGATCTTCTCTTCTACGACCTCTTGGGCTTCGACAAGCTCAACAAATTCTTCATCTTCATCTTGGTCCGCCTCGGTCACCACGAGCGCATCGACTTTATCTCTGGATTCAACCACATCGAGCATTCTCGAGGAAGAGCCTAGCATGACTTCCGCCCAGGCAACTACGACCTCTACATCCATTTCTTCCAATTCGAGCACTTCTGCTCCTGCCACATCAACTTCCACAACGGCCACGTCTACGACGTCGGCATTCTTACTATCGACCTCTTCCTCGTCGACTTCTTCCTCGTCGACTTCTTCCTCGTCGACCTCTTCTTCATTCTTTTTATCGTCTTCTTTGTCACTGGCCACACCAACTTCATCATCTGGTCTTACGACATCCTCTGCTTTGACGAGCTCGTCAATTGATACCGCTTCATCCACGTCCTCTTCCACGTTGTCTCTCACATCGTCTTCTTATTCTTCTTCTTCCTCCTCCAGTAGCTCACAATCAAGTCCACAGACATCCAGCACCACTAGCGCCAAGTCTCCTTTCCAGACCGCTGTGGTTCAGAAGAAGATGACTACCACTCAGAACAAGCGCGGGCTTGCCTATAATGACCCTTCTCTGACATACCTCTTCGGTGGCGCCGACTCACAGGTCACCTGGCAATACGACTGGTCCCAGAATACGTGCAACAACGCTAACCCCGACTTCCAATGTTTGCCCATGCTTTGGTCTGACTCCGCACCTCTCACCGCAACTTGGGACGCAAACGTTCGTGCCGCCGTTAAAGCTGGTGTAACTGCTGTTCTTGGCTTCAACGAGCCAGACTACTATGAGCAAGCAAACATGACGCCCAAACAAGCAGCCAAGTCCTGGATCGAATACATGCAACCCTATGCCCACATGGTGCAGCTTGGTGGACCAGCTGTTACAGGCCAGCCAAGCGGACTAGTATGGCTACAAGACTTCTACGGTAACCTGACGCATCTGAACGCAACTGCATTCCCAGATTTCCAGCCTGTGCATTGGTATGATCAGGCATGGAATGTAGGATGGTTCAAAATCTTTATCACGGAAGCTTACCAGCAGACGCAAGTCCCAATCTGGGTCACTGAGTTTGAAGGCTTCGGTACAGACGCCCAGCAAGCGACATTCTTGGAGACCGTCACTCCGTGGTTGGATTCGAATGAGTGGATTGGTGGATATGCATATTTTGGTGTCTTTAACTCGATGTTGATCAACAACAATGGTACTGGCAATAACACTAGTGGGTGGCCACAGTTGAGTGGTGTGGGAGATGCTTTTGATGGATATTACAGTAAGGTTGTTCCTGCTTCTATGCAGTGAACATGTATTGGTTTCGGCTTGGGTTTTTTCGTATACAGGCTAGCATAAAATAAAGGGACGGAACATGAGTATATATGAGGTGTTTTTGTGTCACGTTTGACATTGAAATGGGCACATTTGTCAGTTTATGAGAATACATGTATATGCGGCATTATTGGTCAAGGAGTTTTGAAGACTTGAAAGATAATATACGATAATCATTCTCTTTACATCAAAGGTTTTCATGCATGTAAGCAATCGAAGAACAGGGCAGAGAGTTGGCCTAGCAGGTTGTGCGTTGCATGAGGGGACGATGTCCGTCTTCGATGTGGCGAAGGCTCCGGCAGCTCCCAACCAATCGCATTGATCCAGGCTGCTCCTGCCGTATTCAGCCAAAACTAGGCCATTTATAGACAGCGCAACCGAGCGATGTGAGTGCGGAACCCCAAATGTCGTCAGGTTTGCCATGTCTCTCATGACTTTTGCATGTTCCCTGCCTTTTGACGACCGCTCGTCATCGAAAAAATCTAGTGCCACGGCACCTTAAACGTTGCCCCTCATCTCGGTCAAAGCAGCCAACAGGACGACTGCATTAGGCCCCCGGTGGTGCATCATGTGATGCTACCTTCGTACTGTATACATCATGGGCGTGTGGAGTGACTTTTGTTACTCAGGGCAAGGCGTGGCTATGTGCCTGACCCCGCCTCCGTGGCGACCGATGCGAGATTCAAGATGAGATCAGATGATGCTTGTTACTGAGGTAATTGTAATACCTTTGCCATTGTGTGCCTCTGTCAATAACCCTCTTTGCCATACGTTTGTGCTTTCATACACTTTGTACGACCTTCTTCTACTCTTCTACAACTATTATACTCCTCTGTTGCAATGGAAAACATCACTTTTACCCTCAAGATGCTCCTCTCACCACCTTCATTGGCCATACTCCTATTCGGTGCCGCCATTCTCCTTGTCTGTCAATTCATTGCCAGAGTCTTGACACGGACCGCCAAAAGACGTGATGTCGAAGCACCTGCCAGTCCCCAACTCAAATCCACGATCCAAGAGAAGGTTCCTACCACCACATCCCTTCAAGAGTCCGAACGACCAAAGCACTCTCCCTCCGAAACTCGTCGACTGAAGCACTACAAGAATCTCTACCACAAAGTCCAGAACCTCGAACAACATCCTAAAATTCTCGAAGCCGCTCGCACAGAACTCATCGCCCTCCTTTCTTCCACCACATCCACCGCACTTCAGACCAAGTCTACCAATATCTTTGCCATCGACACGTACTCTCGGTCTGCCCTAGAAACCTACCTTCAAAACGACAATGACACCTCCACTACTGCATTCGAAGCATACATTGCTCGCCGGCGTGCCGGTTCACCCCGCGAGATGTTCAGCGACATTGAAGAAGCCAAATGGTGGCTCAAGAACGCTGCTCCAGTGAAATATGTGGACGGTTCGTGGCTGGGCCATATCAATAAAATTACCACACCCTTTCCTTTACGGCCAATCACCAAAGACGCATGGCAGGTCATGTCTGAAGAATTGGGTGACGGTGATCTAGCAAAGAATCACGTTTTCGTGTACGAAGATCTTATGCGTGAGATTGGCGAGACTGAGGTGCCTGCTGGTGATGCTGAAGATTTCATACACCCGCGGCATGAGCTTGACGAGTTAAGAGTCTGGCGAGCTGCTGTTGCGCAGTTGTTGGTTTCGCTGTTTGCGCACGACTTTTTACCAGAGAGTCTTGGGTTTAATATGGCGTACGAGGGATTGCCCTTACATTTGATGAAGACTGTTGAAGAGCTGAGAGAATTGAAACTGAATGGCTACTACTTCGTGTTACACATCAGCATCGACAACGCAGATTCCGGACACTCGAAAATGGCCACAGAAGCTGTCACCAAGTACATTGAATACGTCCGCGCCACAACTGGCAGTGAAGAAGAAGTACAAAAAGCGTGGCGACGTGTCCAAGCCGGCTTCATGCTCGCAGAAGGTCTACCCACGACACCCGAAGCACCATCACTGAAAAAGTCAGCCGAAGAGTCCTTCCCACGCAACGACCTTGAACGCCGCGTCGTCGAAGTCTTCGCAGCCAAGGCACCTGTAGCACATAAACTGCACTGTTCCAGCAAGCTCAAGATTGGTCGGCAAACGCTCGTCGACTGGCTCGATCCGAGTATCTTCAGCTCGAGCAAGCAGTGGCAGATGGATTTCCTTGATGACCTCGCAGACTGCAAACCGTGGATCAAGAAAGGCGATGCCGATGGTAGTAAGCTCGTCCAGGAAATGAGCTGGGGTGGCCGCATGTTTGGCTCTTTCACTGAAGGCGAAATGATCATTCTCAAAAACTGGGTCAACGCACTACCAGATGATCGACCATCGGTTTATTGCAATTTCACCGGCAGGACTGAAGAGGAAGCACTGACTAACAATCTGCACGATATCACAATCGACTATCCCGTGCTCGACCAATCCGTCGATGCTAACCTGCAATCTCTTTTCTCTTTAACGACCAACGACCTCAGCACCACGCACACCCACCACACCGACCCCCTCCCCTCCCTCAAACCAACCAACCCCAACACATCCCACCACGCCCATTTCGGCAGCGCAGTCGACATCACGCGTCTCGTTCCCTTATGGTTCGCCTCCCCCGCGCTCCTCGAATCCTTCGTCAACGTCCCCGCCAAAGTGTCAAACAGGCTCGGCTCGGCAGTCGTGCGTTTGCTGCGCGCTCAGACGGGGTTTGCGGAGGAAGGCGACGGGGTTGCTGGTATGGACGAGGTTGTGCGCGGCGAGAATGGGGGCGTTGTTGGGCTTGTGGAATTGGGGTTGGAGATGTTACGTAGGAGGAGTGAGGGTGTGGGGATGATGACGTTGAAGGAAGTGTTACAGGATGCGAGGGCGAAGGGGGCAAGGGAGGAAGTGGAGTTTGCGGAGTTAATGTTGCACGCGAGTATGCGCCCGATGAGGTACGGGGATGTGTTGCTGGGGATGACGGCAGCGTTCGTGGAGTTGCACGAGCATATTGTCGCTGCGAAGATGGATGTGCTGAGCGATAAGAGTCGTGCTGTTCTTGCTGCTATTGCGGGGAGGGAGAGGGCGAGTTCGGAGATTTGTATGCGGGAGATTGAGGGGCATGCGGATGTAGGGAGGTTGAGAGAATATCAGGTTGGGTTGGATGTTGCGAGGAGGAGGATTGCGGCATGCTTTCCTGCTGCTTGATGAGTGTAAGGGCAGATTGTAAATTGGACAGAAGAATTCTGCTTGTATAGTCTTAAAACAAAAAGGGCAGGGAAGATATCTTAATGGATTCGCCACTCTTATCATTATAAAACTGAAGGTTACCTTACGTGGAAGCTTCTATTGTGCTTGTATGCTCAATCTCACGGGAGGCACACGATAAATGCCAAAGGAAAGGAAAGGCATAACCGAAGCTCTGGTGAAGTAAGTCGGGAGGGTGTCAGCACATTGCATTTCCCAAACTCATCCCTCCAATGAGTGGATCGTGGCATGATATGATATGGTGTGACCTCGCCACAAACAAGAACCAAGAACCGATTCATTGCCTCTCGTGAAAGTATCATCTCTAGCGCCTCGCACCAGCACTCATACCGGAAAGAGAAAGGGAACTCTATCGTATAACTCTTTGCAGCCATGTACACACTCTCTAACCATAATCCAAGACACACCCTATAGCAGACATCCATCAGCAAACAACCAACAATCGCCATTCGAAAATCATAGGCTTCGTCAATAATACAGATACGTTGACATACTCAATACACTAGTCGACACGTTCAAGAACCAGAAACAGAAATGTTCCGACTTTTCAATTTCGTCCATCCGCTTCCACTTCCTGCTACTATAGTTCTTGCCGCGCCAGCAGTGCCATCTCCAGCAGCAGTAATATCTTGTGTCATCTTCACACCATCCTCGTGAGCACCACTTTCGTCATCAAGCAGCTCCCATTCGAGCCCGGACATGTCGTTTAGCAGTGCCGCTTTGAGCTTATCGATGAATTCGGTTGGGGATGCGTATTTCCAGTCTTCATGTGCCGTAGTGGAGGTTGTGGTAGTGAAGGAATACGCACTACGCAGGAAAGTGTGAGTGGTAGCGTGGGAGAGGACACCGAATGTCGGTGCTGGTGCTGGTACTGCTGCTGGTTTTGTGGTGGTATTGCTGGGACTAGATCGTTGTACCGAGTCGCCTTTGAGCGGCAAATATGGCTGCACTGGCGCTGGCGAACGATTTTGGCTTGACGCAACGATAAACAGTGACCATAGATTCTGACCAATAGCACAGATATCCTCCCAGCTCTCCTCTGCTACAAGCAAGCCTTGTGTTCGACAAAGCCAAGCGATGTCCCATGCGAACAGTGCCAGGCCCTCTACCTGCAGCGAGTATAGTGCTGAGTCTTCACGCGCAATCTGTGACAGTTTCTTGTCCAGAAAAAGCGGTCGTGGTCGTGGGAGGTTCTTCCGTTTTGCGGCGTGTTCGAGCTGGCGCGATGCTGAGAGGCTCGTGGAGGTATGATGGTATTGTAGCATAGCGCTTCGTTCTTGGTCGTTGAGAGCGAGATAGGATGAGGGTATTGAGAAGATACTTGGTATTGAGCGGTCTTTAGATGGAAGTACTAGTTCTGCTGGCAGACGGATGCCGAGGTAGTGGCATGCATTGCTAACGAGGTGGACGGCATTGTTTATGGATGAGGATAGTTCTTTTGGATTGGCGTGGTTCAAGTCGCGGAGGTCGATGAGAGGGAGGCCGGATATGGTATGGGTGGGTTTGGAAGGAGGCTCTTCGTCGGATCTAGCACTGGTCTCCTGTACGCTGGCGAGAATAGCGGCTTGTTTGCAAAGGTAGCCTCGCGCGGTGACGATGTGTCTGTAAACTTTGGCGTGACGGGTCGTGAGGTTCTTTATAGATTTCTCCACAGGGTCGATCGAGGTGTCCTTGGTGTGCTTGAATTGCTCTCTGGCTTTTGCGAGGTCTTGCCGTTGTCTAGTTGTAACTGCCTTCTGATCCGCTACTTGCTTCTTGTAAGAGTCAATCCGTGTTCGCAGGATGTCATTCTGTTCCATGATACGATCTATTCGTCTTTGGGTTTCCTGCGCTTCTTCGATGGAGATGGTGTGGGTCAGCTTCTCTGCGGACTTCTTGGCTGGCTCTATGGTTGTCTTTCCCCCGACTTTTGCTTCAGATACCACAGCCTCGACTTGCCTCGACAACGAGCCTTTTGACAGAAGTGTGGTGGCATATTGTACACGTAGTGGATACAGTATACTTCGGGCACATGCTGGGCAGTGTAGTCCAGGCTCTCCTGCGATATGGTTGGCACAGATGTCACACTCCATCTTTGCTGGATATCGTTGTTGTTTCAAATTCCGAGGCTGGCGGCCTCATCCAACCATTCGAGGAGAGGGTTCTCGGATGTCTCACCAGTATCCGGGAATGGTGACAAGACATCGCTATAACATTGGAAGGACACAGAGGATGTGTAGTGTAGATAGCAGACTCGGTTGCATGACCTGGATGATGATGATTTGTAGTGGCGATATAAAAGACTTGGCGGCCACGTGACCACGCGAACGTGTTTCATCGCGATCGTTTCAGAGTTGGCCCTCTGCATCGACCACAGCTGCAAGATGAACATCACGTCTCCAGCCGATGCTGGTGAGCACCGTCCAAGTACACCTCCAGCGCAGACGGATGACCTCCCGACATCACCCTTGACGTCGAAGGCGGACGAGAAGCTTGACGACAAGCAAGGTGATAAGCGTGTTGATAATTCGAACGTCATGGAGTCAGCACAACCAAATGAGGATGAGCAGCCATCAGACAGCGAGTTTCGAGACTTTGACTGGGATGACTTGCAAGATCGTTATGCAAAAGAGATGGAAGCTCAAACACAAACAGAGCACAAGATACGAGAGGAGTTCGATCAGCTTATGGCGGTGTGTGAACTAGCCATCAGAGCGTAATATTCATGCTAACAACAATATAGTTCTATCAGATCTGGCAGCAGATACCTCAGATCCAAGAACAAGAGCGGTGTGCTAAGAGGTGAGCTCAAAGGCAATCTGAAAGGTAAATTCCAAAGCTAACTATGTCACAGACTTCGCACACGCGTTGCATTTGTTGAGATGCAAGAAATGGAGCTTGAAAAGCAGCAGAAACATCGTAAGCACTATCATATCTCCCGTTAACATGCCTGTGCTGATTCAGGAATAGATGAAAAAGTTATGCTAGCTTTCAAGAGTGCGCTTGAGATGCTCAAACCTGAGCATTGAGCAATCAGAGTGACTCATGAGTAGATGCTCAAGCATTGTGTGACTCCACCACAGAGCTTGGAGCTGCCGATACTGTCGATTCCACCACCAACGCTCGATTTCATTTGTCAGCACAACACCTAGGACGACTAGCCAACGCCGCTTCTGCAACAATTACAGGTCTTGGGCGGCAAATTCAAAGACTGAGACCATCTCTTGCCGAGTGTGTCATATTGTGACACATCTGTTCTTTGAAGATAGCCCAAGCTCGCTCTAGAGTATAGCGAATATCTTTACGCCCGAATAACAATAGGTGAGTTAGCACTTCATGTCTTTGGACTGAGCTATACTTATTTCAAGCGGCTTCTTGCTGAACTTATTCCTTGCGGATCAACCAACTGAGCTCCTTTGCCTGCTCCTCTGTCGCCCACTCGCTCAGAATCTCCGGTGTCATAAAGTCATGATCACTGAACTCGAAACCAGGTACGACAGTCTCAGAAATGAGCAGACCGTCACTGCTGGAACCTCCTTTATCAGGTAACAAATAGCTTGCCTTGAATATACCACCATCCACAATCCACTGAAGTTTTTCACCTTTTGCAATGTCGTGACCGACTACGAACGTCTCTATCCTTGCCTTCTTACCCTCTTGCGGATGTAACAGGATATATCTTCCGCGTCCGCTGTGCAATGTGTGGACAGTTCTGCCCAAGTTGCGGTGGAACGACCCCTGTGGACTGTGAAGAATCATCAGCAAGACGTCATTGCGATTTAGTTCTGCCCTACCCCATCTCATATATCAGGGTGCGTATCCCCTCGATAATAATCAACACTGTAGGTTCTATTATTCCCGTCACTATATCTTACAGTCCTTCTTATAGAGATCATCCTTATGTCTAGGACGGTTTTATAGCTTACTTCAGGTTGTGGAGACTGCTGCGAGTACCTTTGATTTAAAACTGCTCGCGCACACGCTGACTTCTGAGACGGGATAGGGCACAACATGCAACATACCTCTTTTGTGTGATCAGATAATGAATTGTTGTTGATGCATTTCTAGTCGAGTCTTGGCCTTCCTCCTTCCGCTTTGACTCAAAAGGATTAGGGATTCGGAGTTGATCTCGATCTGTCTCTACGAAATAGCCGCCCTCGACGTGGCTCTGGAAATTTAAGAGCTCTATAGTCTTCTTGGTTCTGGGATTTTCCTCATTCACCTGCCCTACAGGAAATGCTGGACGTAGAGGCTCTTTGAGATTTTTCTCACAGGTAGACATATTGGAAGAAATTATTGAAGGCGCTCGGGGGTTTGGTTCTTGATACTATCAGATTCAATATTTTGGCAGCTTCAGGCTTCAGATTGATCTCACAAATAGCTGAACGGAAAAACGAAGTGAAGGTCAATTGCAGAACAAAGTATGTGGTGAATTTCAAGGCTAAACCCCTTTAGGTCGACCCCACAATTGGCTCTCAAGAAAAAAAGCTGCCTCTGTGAATAATAAATCTTCTCTTGCCCCTCGTGTGCGCTTCTTCTATTACATCTCCAACCTCTTTTTCCTTACACAACTACCATACAACATGTCTGACGAAGTCTACGACGGTGCCATCGGCATTGATTTGGGAACCGTGCGTTAATCCGATTTGCGCGCAATTTTTCAAGACCTAACACAAAATTTAGACCTACTCTTGCGTTGCCAACTATGAAGGATCCAACGTCGAGATCAGTGCGTCCACCTTCAGTATCGACCTAGAAGAACAAGATTAACACATCGTAGTTGCCAACGAGCAAGGATCTTTCACTACCCCTTCTTTCGTCTCTTTCACCGCTGAGGAGCGTCTGATCGGTGAGGCCGCTAAGAACCAGGCCGCCATGAACCCCAGAAACACAGTCTTCGATGTCAAGCGTCTTATCGGTAGGAATTTCGGTGACGAGACCGTCAAGAAGGATATCGAGTCGTGGCCATTCAAGGTCGTTGAGCAGGGCAGCGCCCCTATGGTCGAGGTTGAGTACCTTGGTGAGAGGAAGACTTTCTCTCCCCAGGAGATCTCTGCCATGATCCTCGGAAAGGTGTGTAGAAGCGGCGGCCAAGCCACAGCGCAGAGATCCTGACACAACGCCACAGATGAAGGAGGTTGCTGAGATCAAGCTCGGCAAGAAGGTCACCAAGGCCGTCATCACAGTTCCCGCTTACTTCAACGACAACCAGAGGCAAGCGACCAAGGATGCTGGTGCCATCGCTGGCCTCAACGTTCTCCGTATCATCAACGAGCCCACTGCCGCTGCTATTGCTTACGGTCTTGGTGCTGGAAAGACTGAGAAGGAGCGCAATGTCCTCATCTACGATCTCGGTGGTGGTACTTTCGATGTGTCTCTTTTGCACATCCAGGGTGGTGTCTTCACTGTCAAGGCTACCGCTGGTGACACTCACTTGGGTGGTCAAGAGTATGTCGCGCCGATTTTATATCTAGGACTTGCTGTTTCCGCTCCATCACTAACACTATTCTAGCTTCGATACCAACCTCCTCGAGCACTTCAAGAAGGAATTCGCACGCAAAACCAAGAAGGGTTAGTGGAAGATATCTTTTTTTGCGCCAACCTCGACCAATACTGACTTACGACACTTGTAGACATGTCCAACGACCCCCGTGCTCTCCGTCGTCTCCGAACTGCTTGCGAGCGTGCGAAGAGGACTCTCTCCACCGGTACTCAGACCACCGTCGAAATTGACTCCCTATTCGACGGTGAGGACTTCAATGCTACTATCACCCGTGCTCGTTTCGAGGAGCTCAACGCTAAGGCATTCAACGGTACCATCACACCTGTTGAGCAGGTATTGAAGGATGCCAGCATCGACAAGAGCAAGGTTGACGAAATCGTGCTTGTTGGTGGTTCTACCCGTATTCCCCGCATTCAGAAGCTCCTCAGTGACTTCTTCAACGGCAAGAAGCTTGAGAAGAGCATCAACCCCGATGAGGCTGTTGCCTACGGTGCCGCTGTTCAGGCCGGTATTTTGTCCGGAAAGGCTACCTCTGAGGACACTGCCGATCTCCTACTCCTCGATGTTATTCCTTTGTCTCTCGGTGTTGCCATGGAAGGTAAAATCTACCTTCTGTCTCTCGGTGGTTCTATTGAAGTTAACATTAAATTTTCAGGCAACATCTTTGCACCGGTCGTGCCCCGTGGTACCACTGTGCCCACCCTTAAGAGTACGTAGTAGCCATTTGCCGATTCTCTGGTTCATTTGCTAACGATTTCTGCAGAGAGGTTAGTTCTTCTATCTTCAGCTCTCAAGCTTTGTTTTATTTTTCCCTCATCTTCTACCATTTCGTATCTTGCTTGCTTTGTGATTCAGAAAGGAAGAGACGTTTTACGCCTCGGACTTTCGTTTTCCTTTTCTTCTTGTGAGTCGTTTCTGCGGAACATCTCTACTGGATTCTCTGGATTCTCTGGATTCCCTGGATGTACCACAATTTGCCACGCCGGACTTCCCAGCCTGGTATTCTGCACTGGCCCCTTCTTTCGGCAAGGATACTCCTCCATTCTGCCAAACTTGGATGCTTCTTCAACATGAGAACGTATATCTCCACATTCGCCAGCAGTATCCCACGCCAAAGACTCCAATGACGCTTCAAGATGGAAATGGAGAGTTGAAGAGCTTGGAGGAGACCAGGGCAAAAAGCAAAGACGCTACATTAGCGAGCTTGACCAGAACAGAATTGTCTAAGAAAAGCTGGGCGGACAAAACGCTGTTCGATCGGAAATAGCCGAAACATCTGTGGCTGAGATGTTCTGTCTTCGACCTACGAGCATACCCAACTGCGCCTGGCCATTACTATTGTGGAATACGCCGAGTTCTCACCAGCTCATCGACCTGTCACAGCTTCAATATAGCTGACGTGATAACTGGGAATAGTACGACATACATCAGCATCAGCAAGTGCTGTGCGTTGTGCCTCACCACTTTCTTGGATTTTGCGATTACTACAGTTAGCCCAGATTCTCAACGTTCGTCTTTGGGATCCATGCAAGGTCATCAAATCTCGGCTTTGTTGAATTGGATGTGTGAGAAGTTGCTCGAACTTACTGGATCTCTCTCCATCCGAGAATGTCACATCCTGACTACACCTCGGGAGAGATGTCTTGCACAGATTGCCTCTTGGTCGGCGTGTGGAACTCAGCATGCCTCTCAACCAGTCTCGGCGCACCTAATCTCGGCGCGACCTCCATTGCATTTTCACAGCATGTAACCTGGAACTCCGAATACCTGCGGCTCTTCTCTATTCGGGGACTTTCTGATCTGTCTTTTCTATTGATTGCTTTCCTTCGTTGTCATTCTTTTTCGTGCCACTCATTTCTTTTCTTTACTCGAAGATTTCGCTCCCTTTACCCTGTCGATTTGGTAGACCAATTCACTAACATATCATCATTAGGACTTTCACTACAGTTAGTAAACTACATTTACTCTCATTGACTATATGCTAACAGAACACTTCAAAGGTTGCTGACAATCAAGTAAGGAACAATGTTATAATCCACAATATCACAACATTTACTAACATGCTTCACAGTCCACTGTCCAATTCCCAGTGTAAATATGCACCACAACAAGCAAGCAAGCCTGTTACTGACAATTTTTAGGTTCCAGGGTGAACGTGTCAACTGCGAAGACAACACCTCTCTCGGAGAGTTCACTCTTGCACCCATTCCCGCCATGCGTGCTGGTGAGGCCGTGCTAGAGGTCATCTTCGAGGTCGACGTCAACGGTATTCTCAAGGTTACTGCCAGCGAGAAGACCTCCGGCCGCAGCGCCAACATCACCATCAGCAACACCGTCGGTAAGCTGTCATCCTCAGAGATTGAGGACATGGTCAACGACGCCGCCAAGTTCAAGAGCAGCGACGAGGCATTCAGCAAGAGGCACGAGGCCAGACAACAACTCGAGGCATACGTTTCTCGCGTTGAGGAGCAGATTTCCGACCCAACTCTGTCGATGAAGCTCAAGCGTGGACAAAAGGAGAAGATTGAGCAGTCACTCAGCGACGCCATGGCCCAACTCGAGGTTGAGGACTCATCCGCCGAGGACTTGAAGAAGAGCGAGATTGCCATCAAGCGTCTCATGACAAGGGCTATGTACTCCAGGTAGATGTGGTAAATTTATGTGGAGGAATGGTTGGAAGGGCGAAGGTGTTCTAATTTTCTTCTTCTGGATGGCAAAAAGTAGAGTCTATTGCGCTGATATGGGAACATCAAGCAGATCTGGTTATGATCTCTGCATCTGTTCGGCGTTCTCAAGATGGGTTTGATAGCAGCGCGTCAGATCAATCAAATGATTTGAGTTGTTGAAGACATGAACCTTCTCGTGTTCTACGTGACTGCTATGCTTTTACTACTGTGTTGTCAAGTGTCTTTGCTCTGCTTCTATCCAGTGTCTACGAGCGCCCTTGTGTATAGTCTTCTTCTCGTCGTGTTCGTCCAATGTGGTAAATTGATTGGATTTAGAGTTTTGCCCTGATACCTGATCGCGCGTCTCGCGTCTTGACCTTTCCAACAACACCATCCTCGATATCACGAATCAATGGCCGACTTCTTCAACAACAAGGCTCGTCTTGCTGCAGCCAAGGAGAAAGCAGCCTCTGCGTCTTCTTCAAAGTCCGCGGCCAAGGATGAAGATGCACAACGCTTACAACCTTGGGTTGAGAAATAGTATGTTCATCTTGATACCTCCCCATGCCTCATACTTCTCTCAATATTATATGCTAATGCTCTGTGCTTTCCAATTACAGCCGACCCAAGACTCTCGCCGACGTGACATCTCAAGATCACACCACAGTCCTCCTCCAACGCACCCTCCACGCACCAAACCTCCCTCATCTCCTGTTTTACGGTCCTCCCGGTACTGGAAAAACAAGTACAGTCCTCGCTCTATCAAAGCAACTCTTCGGTCCCCTCCTCTTCCGCTCCCGAGTTCTCGAGCTCAACGCCTCAGACGAACGCGGTATCTCCATCGTCCGTACCAAGATAAAAGACTTTGCGCGTCAACAGCTCAGTGGTCTTCCTCCAGGAAAAGAGGGTGAGGAGTATCGCCTGAAATATCCTTGTCCTCCGTTCAAGATCATCGTGTTGGATGAAGCAGACAGCATGACACAAGATGCACAAAGTGCTCTGCGCAGGACGATGGAGACTTATTCGAGGATTACAAGATTCTGTCTGATCTGTAATTACGTCACAAGGATTATCGATCCGCTGGCGAGTAGGTGCAGCAAGTTCCGATTCAAGAGCTTGGATAGTACAGATGCGAAGAAGAGGGTGGAGGAGATCGCCGAGAAAGAGGGCGTGAAGATGGAGGATAGCGCTAGTGATACGTTGGTGAAGTGTGCAGAGGGTGATTTGCGAAGGGCAATCACGTATCTGCAAAGTGCGGCAAGATTAGTTAATGCAGGCGCAGCAGAACCAGCCAGCGGACTGACTAAAAGAGGCAAGAAGAGAAAAGCAGTGGAGGATGAAGAGGATGCGGCTGCCGATGGTGAAGCGATGGACGTTGATGGAGCACCGAAACCTGCACGCAGCCAGCAGATCACGATACGGATGATTGAGGAGATTGCCGGTGTCATTCCATCACCTGTGATCAACAATCTGCTCTCTGCTGTTCTTCCGTCGCAATCCAAATCGACCAACAAAACTCCCTACGACCTCATATCACGCGCAGTCACTGATTTGGTTGCTGATGGCTGGTCTGCGACACAGCTTCTGGGTCAATTGTACAATTCGATTGTGTTTGACGAGACGACCGTGGGCGTGACGGACAAAGGGAAAAATAAAGTGCTAGGTGTGTTCAGTGAGGCAGATCGGAGGTTAGTGGATGGAGCGGATGAGGAGCTGGTAATGCTGGATCTGTGTTTGCGTGTGAGAGGTGCTCTGGATGAGGCTTCGAATTAAGTGTGACAATCTACGAAATCGTGGATGGTCACTTCTAGGGAAATACCAACAGGGCATGAACCCCACTGCCGCTGTAGTCAAGCGAAAGATAAGCGGATATCAATGATGATATGAAACATAAGATGAGCTATCTCATCAGGTGATGCCTCAGGAGAGGAGTCTCAGACCTTTCCCCCCCC
>Ga0160429_1000139_pt1 | contig 92056 bp, 101 predicted proteins | sample SolpanmetagenomR_FD_108199 | JGI IMG/M metagenome (GOLD analysis project Ga0160429, IMG submission 108199) | Solar panel surface microbial communities from Lawrence Berkeley National Laboratory, California, USA - R | ecosystem: Engineered > Built environment > Solar panel > Unclassified ...
ACAGTGATGACAATCACCCTGTGACCCAGTCCTTCATCATCTAGAATTACTTCTTCCACCAGTCATGCCCATACTACCCCACGGCATACAGTCTGTCCGAAGTCTATAATAGTACAATAGCCAGCTCAGAATGGTTTCATTGAGCTGCCCTTTATGCTTGTGAGGTATCCTTCATATCCCCTGATTCATTGTGTGTACTGCCCCTCGACGAAGGCGAGTACCATGCCATCTCTTCCTCCAGTCCAGTCCAGGCCAGGCCGGTTAAGCTCCCGACTGGCGTCGACTGAAGGGAAAATGTCTCCATCGTGGAGAGCTGCCAGTATCCAGAAACGCCAAAGGAAAAAAGTCCGAATTCGTTCATTATCGTCGTGTTTGCCGAGGAAGTATGCCATGCTTGTGTCGTGTCCGCCGCCCTTGCTCGTGCCTGCTACCGCCTTGCCCTTCTTTCTGCCGAAAAAACAAGGAAAGTTAAACAAAGAGAAAGGAAAGCGGTCTTTACCTTTGCCATTTGTAGAAGGTCCTGGATGTGACCCACATTAGTGTACTGCAGCTAACGTAAGCAGGTGTGCAGGTGGTTCCGAGGTGGTGAGGTGCTGCGTGTGTGCTCTATGTGTACAGGATGTGCAAAGTGATGAGGTAGTGCCGGTGCTTGGTGCTAGATGGTGAAGGATCCGGGATAGGGGTCAGTGTTGAGTGCTTATGACTGTAAAGTGGTGAAGTGATCATGATCGACAATGGGTGTCTTCTTTTCACTCAACATCCACATACGAGTTCGCACGCTTGAGCAACTGATGTTCTGGGACCTGCTCAAAATCCTTGGTCTCGTGGGAGTAGAGGTAAGCTTTGAAGTCCACGCCGTAAGGTCTCTGTGAAAAGTTGTAAAGGTCAGTATTCATTGTATTCCGCTAAAGCATTGCTAAATCAAGGTTAGTAGAAGCTTCTAAGAACGTACCGGCTCAAGACAGTACAGCATCCCGATTGGGACATCCAAATCTGTAACCTCATTCCTAGGCAATCCTTTGAAGTATGCAAGCAAGATTCGTGCGACACTTCTGTGCCCAATGAGGATACAGTGATCATGCATACGTTCGAGCTCCAGGATGACAGGTCTCAATCTGTTTATCACATCAAGATAACCCTCGCCACCAGGTCCAGGGTAGCGGTAGTGGAGTTTGTCCTTTTTGCGCTCTTCAAAAGTATCACGATCCTTTTGCTTGATTTCCTCGTAGGTGAAGCCTTCATATTTGCCAGCATAAATCTCATTGAGCATACGCATCTGCTTGACGTCGAAATCTCCTTCATCAAAGTACTCTGCAGTTTGAATGCTGCGCTTGAGCATGCTGGTCCAAACACAGAAATTCTTCCCACTGATATCATCTTCATCCTCGCAGTGCGGGTTAGGTGGTGTAAGATCTCCAGCAGTAGGCGGAAAATGTGACTGCCGATGACGGTCAAGCTCAAGAACCTCCCACTCCTTACGCTGCTTGCAAAGAAATTCAGCGAGTGCTTCAGCATATTCGTGACCTTGAGGTGTAAGCTCAGAATCGCCACCAAGTCTACCAGTCTGGTTGTCCTCCGATTCGCCGTGACGTGTGATCCAGATCTGACGAGGAGTGAGATTGAAGTTGAGAAGATAGTAGACAGCTTGGGCGGAGAGAAAGCCATCAATTTTGTGGGAGATGATCTTGCGACCGACGTCAATCATCTGAACGTAAGGCATGTTATTTTTCTCTTCGTATTCGCCAAGTGCAACGTAACTCTTCTCATAGATGGCGATACGTGCTTTGAAATCAGCCAGAGAAGCCTCGGGGTCTTTATCTCTATAATCAGGACCAGAAAGCTTAAGTCTGATGTTGCGCTCCAATAGGTTCTCATCAACACAGATACTCTCGATGAAGAGGACGTTCAATTCAGGACCGGCTCTGTCACGGATCTTCTTCATCACAGCGGCACGGCGCTCTAGTGTGGAGTTTGTCGCGTCGAGAATACCGATTGATCCATTGGCGTACATGATGTAGTCTAGAAGGTCATCGAGGCTTTCCAAAGCAACCTGCTCTCTCAAGTCGGCTGCTTTCTTATTGCCTGGATCGAAGAAGCTCGCAGATTGGTCAAACGACTCCTGCTCTTCGTTGTTGCCATTCTCGTTCTGGCTAGCTTCTGGCAAGACCAGCTCAGGAATATTAGGTATAGCCATGCCATCCTTTTTGACTTCTTCTGGGCTGTTTTCCACTGCGCTTCCTCCGTTTAGCAGCATATGGGCCGCAAGTTCGCTGGGCTGCATTTGCTTAGTGCTTTTGGGCTGTCCGTCGCTCAAGTTTTGACGGAACACTTCTCTTGCACTACCAGCGCTGGAACCTCTGCCATGTGTAGAGTGACTAGACCTGTTTCCGCTGGCCACGACTCTACGTCGATCACCAACGTTGAAGATTTGGGTATCGTGCTGTAGCCAGTTGAGATATCTTGCCAACTTCTTTGTGATGTAACTCTTTCCTCTTGCAGGTAAGCCTACCATGACGATAACCAGCTTGGACCCGAGGTCTCGTTGTGCAATTCTTCCATCAGGCGAGACGGCGCTCTTGGTCAGACCAGGTATGTCGAGCGTGGTAGGATGTTTGGCGCGAACTTTGTATTCGGCAGAGTTCGATCTCTGCGGGTACCTACGTAGAAGTCTTTGGTTAGCACCAGCCTTCTTCCTTTGGAACTAGGCTTCGCGCGAAACTTGTCACAAAATAACTCACATGCTAGGGCTACTCGGTGCAGTTGTGGCAGGTGTATCATTCATGGCTGTCGGACTTCCTACCACAAGGACATCCCCGCTGGCCGTCGGTCTTGGCTTTGCCTCGTCTTTGACATCTTCGGCGAAACCAACTCTTTCGTCAGTGTGACGATGGCGAATTGAGCTAGGTCTGCCAGGCGCAGCAAGGGAAGAAGGAGCCTGGCCGATAACTTTGAGCTGGTCGTCCATGGTGCCGTCGAGGTTGGCGGCAGGATGTGGTGCAGAAGCGGCGACTATAGGCATGGTGTTGTGAGGCTTCGCGTGGATAGACATGCTGCTGAACAGCGCAGATTTGGCCAGGTCAGATAGTTGCGACTGACTGCCTCTGCGCAGCTGGACTTCTGAATATGCTGGGTGTTCTTGGTGAGGGCGCGAACTGTCTAGCTGCTCCTGTTCGTGTTCAGCGCAAGGCGAAAGCGGCTGTTGACTGTTCTGGTTGTGATGAAGAGCATTGCCTTGCAGAAGTGGCATCTGGGAGAAAGTGTTTTTCGTTGACCTGTTAGTCACGTATTCCTGAAACGCTCTTGGCTTGGAAGTCCACCGAGACGGGGACCAACTCCGTCAAAAGTCAAATTATGCGCTGTAAACGTTGCAAATAAGTAAACAGTTTAATGGTTGACGATAGTCGCTTGCTTGATATGAGGATGTCGAGGATCTGAAGATGAAGGAGATGGAGTGGAGGGAAGGTAGGAAGGAAGGAGGGAGAGAGAAAGTGAAGTGAAAGAGGAAAGGAAGGTAGGTCATGGTAATACGTAATACCCGTCTTTTGTACAAGGCTGAAGCGCGTGACAATGTTACCCAATTCGAGACCCTGACTTTATCTTGTGATTGTTCTTATCTAATTCTACCTGGTATGCACCTTATCCATCTGTATCTTGTGTAGTGTGAAGTAAAGTCGAACCCACCTTTCACCATCTGGTCAAGGCACAAGTCGTGAAACAAGACAGTACCGAAGAGAGAGCATCATGAACTACTGATCCTCCCTCCCCTGAAGATCAACAGTTGAGCCTCATCTTATCGTCTTGGCTACGACTTTCTTCCAATCAAAGTCCTGCCCTCACACCACGCTGCTCACTTCGCCACACTGCCGTCATTCTGCATGTTACGAAGTACCGTATCTACCTTATCGGTGAACCCGCAGGCGCCTTCCGACATTATTATTGTTAAGCGCATCATGACATCGGCGCCAAGGTCGGGTAGCACTAATCATCGAGCATCGCGATGGCATAATACAATCAATATTATTGTCAGATCTTTGTCATTGTTTACGATACTGCTGTTGCCGAGGCTACAGCTTGGTCTCAGTCGTGCTGGAGCTACAGCTTGGTCTCGTGTCATTCTGCGATGGACACCACACTTCCCCTCTTCTCCTTGGCCCCTGTCGGGCCAGCTCCAAGTGGTTGTCATCTCAATTCCTCCACGAGGATTGGTATAAGTAACATGACCCTTGAACGGAATTGAGTATGACCATCGAAGCAGCTTGGAGCTTTCCTTGGCAGATTCAGGTCACTTCGTCAGATTCCCAGCTCGGACTGAACCATGATGTATTTCGTAGATATCCATGGATCAGCCCCATAGCGTATTCTTGCACATGTCGTGCGTTGTGTCGATGTACCTTCGAGAGAGAGAAGGTTACAAAAAGTTCGCGTTGCTAGCCCGTAGCAATTTGGTTTCACGTGCCGCACCAGCAGCATTACCCAAATAGACTCTACCTCCGCTTCCTAGCAGCAGATGCGTCCAGAGTCGTGGCCGTGAGAGCCCCTCTTTCCGTCAGCAGCATCATCTCCATGACCTGCTTACCGCTGGACCCTCCGGGAGTATTACCATAGACACTCTCTGCAATCATTCTCAGCTTCATCGGCATCTGTGGATCCTTCCACTTCTCCTGGATATCATGCTTCTCTTGGGCGCATTCCAATGAGAAGTGAGGGTCGGTCATGCCGTACTCAATGCAGGCATTCTCTTTCTCTTCAGTCCACCAAGGTGGGAAGAAACGGGGGACCCATTTGGCCTTGCGGAGAAATTGTCTGAATGCTCGGATGGAGCTTCGTTCTTGGTTGTAGATGGTGCCGATCATCGTGTCGCCTTCGAGAGCGTAAACATCTTCCTGCCGCATTCGAAGGCAGTCAATGAGGAGTTGGTATATTTTGGTCTCATTGCGATTGTGCAAGAATGTGCTCTAGTAGATTGCGTGAAAGGGATACTTATCAGGATCACTTGTATCCACAGCGTTCTTTTTGCACTCAGCTCGGTGCTTTGGCCAGTGAGCCTTCTGGCAATCTGCAGAGCAGCACTTGGTGGTCTTGCAGCGCGAACACTGCAGCAAAGTGCCGTCGGCTGTGCTGCCAGTCTTGAAGCATTCAAGTCAGGCTGACGGCAACGGCTTCCATTCCTTAATGGCGGCGCGACCTGCTCTTCTCAGCTCTGCTACACGCTCCATCTTGAGGTCCAGCTCTGTGTCTTCAGGTGTTCTTTCTGCATCAATTTCTGCGTTAATCTTGGCTTTCATTCTTTGTTTTTCTGCCTCAATCTCTGGGTCTGAGTCTACCGAAGAGTCGTCGTCGTCAAACTCGCCTCCATCCTCTGTCGAGTACAAAAGGGAATCATAGTCGTCGTCTTCATCCTCGTCAACCCAGTCCGTCTCTCCTGGGTGCATCGGTGGTGGCACTGAAAGGCGGCCGGTGTGTGTAGGGTCATGATCAAGTTTCATTCCGGGCAAGAGTGCCTCCAGCTCTGCGGCAGTAGTTGCACGCTTGTCTTCAGATTCTGTGTTGAGTCTTTCTTGGAGGATGATTTTGCATCTTGGCTGCCAGATGAACGTTCCACGCTTGACGCGTCTTGTGCGGGGCAAGTTGATGCCGCCGCTTGGGTTGTAGGCTGACCTGACATGAGTATATCGGGTAACGAACTGATGCAAGATGTCTACTGACCAGCTCGCCGGATGTTATCCCGCTGCATTTCTTGGCACGTCGCTTTCACGCGACCAACGCGACTTCGAACGCGACTTCAAACGCGACTTTTCGAGCATCATTTGTCCTAGAATTTGATAGCCTTCGTCTAAAGAAAACGCTTCCAGCAATTTTGTCTCGTTGACTCGATAACAACATAGTACTCACTGTCGAGGAGGACCGGAACATTGAGGAAGCATGCAAGTGGGGAAATTCACCCAAAACAGAGAAGTCGCTTGAGTACTGGAAGTGGACCAAGAAGCTCCCCAAGGATGAGCTCGAAAAGCGGTCCATCAGATTCAGCCAGAGTGAACCCAAATTCATGCTCGTAAACATCCTTACTGAAGACGACGGGGATACCAACGATTTTGGCAGATTATATCATCCTGATTCTGGGATAATATCGTGTGCATCGCTATCATCCTGGGTCCCACCTTGTCCTCCTTGCTATGCGGGTGAAGCGGCTATCAGTTGGAGGAAGAGGGAGATCGAGGAAGAATGTAAGAACGGCAAGTGGCGAAGGCCTCCGCTATATCCCAAATACAGGGACATCCCTGCTATGAACAGAAACCAGCTCCTCCGCAAACCTGAAACGACGGCTGAGCGTGAAGCACGATTAGTGCAGGAGGTGCTTGGACTTGGTAATGGGTCGACAATAATACCGATTGTTCGAGTCGGACAGGCTCCTGAGCAAGTGGTCGTTTCTGACTCCCCACATTCTGCTCCAACTCAATGCCCAGGGGCTCACCTACCCTCGCCAGTAGTCACGCCTGTAATCACGCCAGCAGATTCGGCGAGTGGGATATCAGTACTTGAAGATGACATCGGTGATGAGGCCGATACTGTAGCAAAGACTGCACGTCCCTTCGCTGTGATTGAGGAAGTGATCGCGGGCATGAGCGCGGAAGAAGTACAAGCGGCAATACACATGATGCAGGCAACCCTCGAGAGCCGGAAGAGGAAGAGACAAGATGATGAGACTCGAGAGGATACGGATCCTACAACAGCACAATCACAGCGTTCACGTCGCTAGGGCAAATCATAAGTTCTCGTATGACACGGCCAACCTCAAAAGACTGTGGCTATGCAATGTGTTAGTGATTCGCTATAGATTTATCCACGAAAAACGGATTGGATAATATGACTGAACAGAAATTGCAATGGCTGAGACGAGACAAGTGATGGGCAAGGGCAAGAAGGGAGGTTGAAGGAGAACACACTGATACAGTCTTGTAATGTAGGGAGAGACTAACATAGCAGGACCAAAAACGGCAGGACTCATGAGCACCACTTTCGTCCATTCATCTCAGGCTCGTTTTCAACCCGATATCTTCTCTGTTTCGCACACAGCACACAGCACCAACGATCTTCTCAAGGCACATCGAAGTACTGGCGCCATCGACAGAAGAGCTTTCTACATCGATCATATACCCTCCAATACCAGGCCGATGCCAAGCTCCTCTCAGCCTTGCCTGTGGCTATATATCGCCTCCTAGATCTTCCCCTTCAATACCTCAAAAGCCTCCTTCCTGCCACCCTCGAACCGCTTTTCCGCCTCCTTCCGGTTCACAACCTTCCAAATATTCTCAACATACGCAGGCTTACCATTCAAATACTGCAAATAGTAGGCGTGCTCCCACATATCGACACCCAAAACAGGCACAACATCAGCGGCCACCGGATCCTGATCTTTCGTCGTCACAATACTCAATCGGCCGTCTCCCTCAACACTCTTGACCAACCATCCCCATCCACTTCCCTGAATACCCAATAAAGCAGCTCCAAACTTTTCTTTGAACTTCTCGAGCCCGCCGTATTGTGTCTCAATAGCCGCCATCAGCTTCGGTGCCGAATTGGCAGCATCAGTAGCAGACGAGCCGGCAGGCGCCAAGTTCTCCCAGAATAGGGAGCGGTTAATGTGGCCACCGCCATTGAACTTGATTGCGGCTTGGTTGGCGATGCGAGCGGGAATGGAAGTGAGAGACGTGAATGAAGCATCAGCGGCAAGGGCTTTGTTGAGGTTTGTGACGTAGGTCTGGTGGTGTTTGGAGTGGTGAAGAGTCATGATTTGGGTCGAGATGTGGGATTCCAGAGCATCGTAGGCGTAGGGGAGAGGTGGTAGGGTATATTCTTCTGTTGAAGACATTTTGAGGAGATGTTGTTGTTGTGGTAGATTGTTCGATCTATGTCGTGAATTTTGGGAAGCCGCTGGATTTTGGTTGTGAGTGATTGAGGTGAGGATCTAAGCAGCGAAGGGAGAGTAGAAAGGGTTGACAATCAAGGGAAAAAGAGACGGGATCAGGGGCATAAATGAGCACATATTTCCAAAAACCTGCTCAATCTGGGGGACTCAATTTTATGGCTTCGGACGGTACTCATTTGCCAAGACATGGACAAGATGGTGAGCAAATTATTAAACGCAAATGCGCATGATAAACAGTTCCATCTCACGCATGTAAGCTCTCTCTCTCTCTCTCTCAGCATACAAACAGGCAAATATCCCTTCTTCTTTCCTCTCTCTTCTTTGTTCAAACTACGCTTTCTCTTCTCAGTGTCTCCCCTCCCAAAAGCAAGTCTTGACGATTACAACCTCCCCAATACACACCAGATTCCTAAATTACGGAACCTACATCTACGTCACCTGCATACCCAACCACCCGCATAACTCCATTACTACCCACCATGTGCTTCGAATCCAACGCCCCTCGCACTGTAAGCGGCGGCGCAATAGCCACGCTCCATCCCCACCATGACACCGGCTCACCACTCGACAGCCTGAACACATGTCAGCTCCACTTGCGCAACGACACCAGCAGCGCCCACCCACGCACAATCGCCACGCTCATCTCGCCTACATCCTCATCGCAAGCACAGAGCACGAGTGTTGCGCAGATGCAAAGATATCACGTCGTCATACAGTATGTTTTATCTTTTGCCCAATTGTCTCTTCACACAAAACCACTCGAATCCGCTGTCCCCCTTTGTCACAATGGCATACATAAGAGTCAATTTCAATCTCGAATGCATAAGCAGCAGTAGCAATGGCAATGGCAATGGCAAAAGCAACGTTACTAACAAACCACAATAGACGCGACGGCGACCTCACCACACCGACATCTCCCTCGCCTCCCATGCACAGTTTCCAATTCCCCGTGCGTACAGCAGCGGCTGGAGACGAGAGTCTGACTCTGAAGCTGGACACGGCGATGGATCTGTCAGTCGGAGGCGAGGGCTTGATTGGACGCAGAGTGCAGCTTGTTGAGTTCGAGTCTGGATCAGGCGGAGTGGAGACGCCGAGGGTGGTGAGGGAAGGTGTTTTGGGCTGGAATTGATTGAGCTGGGAGAGAGGTTTGAGGAGGGGATTCGAGGGGTGCCTTTCGTGGGCTGGTCTTTTCTCGTGACTATACAGTGCCTTGAGTGCTGCTTGGGTCTGGTGAAGCGAATGAGCAGATGTGTATGATTTCGAGGTGCAGATGAAACAGCTAGATGGAGTGAGACATTTCTATCTCTTTAGCAAGCTCGAATGTTGTTCGTATGGCATAATTTCCATGCGCCAGGTGATACATGTGCTCGAGTTGGGCACTCAGCTTTGCCCATTACTGATGCATCTCGCTCCTTGGTATACGTTTCGCTGAGTCGACGCCACCAGATGCTTGGGAATCATCTGTTATGTGAGGGACCTCTCGAGCTAGCTACCTGTACAAATAATAAGAATATTGAATGCATGATGTTGTCTTCCCTGCTGCAAAATCATTGACAGTTAGTCTTCGGATTAGCAGCGTGGCTCGAAACTCATGGAGCGTCCTCTCTTTGATCCAGATCATGCATTTGAACCAGACTACCTGTATATGCGGATTCTTGAGGTTAGGCAAGACTCTTTTATCCTTTGTTTCTATTTCTCGTGCTTCTTCTATTGCTTATACTCCTTCTCCAAAAGCCTTGCTATCGTGTTCAGCTGAATATTCGATGTGCCCTCATAAATAGCACCGATCTTGCTATCTCTCCAATCTATTGACAAAAAGCATTAGTCACATCCAGTCACGTGCATTATGACCGCTTCCGAAGCAAGCAATCCAATGAAACAAAATGAAAAAAGACTTACACTTCTCCGCCAACGTGTCCCTCGTAAAACCACTCCCGCCCATCCACTCAATAGCACTTCCACTCACTCTCCCCGCAACCTGGCTGGAGTACAACTTCGCCATGGCCGCCTCCTTGACAAAGTCTTTTCCTGCCTCCTTCAGTCGCGCAGCATTGTAGGTGAGTGCGCGTGCTGCTTGGATTTCAGTCCATGCCTGTGCTAATTGGAATTGCATGCCCTGGAACGTTCCGACCTTCTGGCCGAATTGCTCCCGGTCATTCCAGACGTAGTTGGCGGCGTGTTCCCAGGCACCCCATGCTAGACCGCACCTGTTCGGACGCGATGTTAGTTTAGGTAAAGAGCCAAGGCACTGGCACAACACAACACAACACGACTTACATCTGTGCGGCAATTCCAATCCTGCCCTCGTTCAACAGGCCAATCGCATACTTGTATCCCATGCCCTCCTCGCCCAAAAGAGCGTCCTTTGGCACCTCCACGTCGTCAAATGTGACCACACACGTACTACTAGCCTTGATCCCCAGCTTCTTCTCCTTCTTGGCAATCTTGAATCCTGCTGCATCTCTTTCCACGAGAAACGCCGTGATACCTTTGTATCCCTTTTCCGGATAAAGATTTGCAAACACGATGAAGAACCCAGCTTCATTCGCATTCGTAATCCACATCTTACTACCGTTAATCTTGTACCCATTCTCCGTCTTCTCGGCTCGCGTCTTCAAGGCGAACGCATCGCTGCCACTAGCAGGCTCGCTGAGACAGAAACTTCCGAGAGTGTCGGATGCAAGTTTTGGAAGCCACTTCTCATGGCTCTCTTTCGTTCCGTACTTGAGTATGGCCGTGTTGACGAGTGTGTTGTGCACATCCACCATTACGGAAACACTAGGGTCTACTCTTGCCAGTTCTTCAATCGCTACAATTGCTGCTGTAAAGTTCATCCCGCTGCCGCCGTATTCTTCTGGTATCTCAATTGACATTAAACCTTGCTCGAAGCACTTTGTGATGAGGTCGCGGTCCATTGCTTCCGCTTCGTCCATGTCTCGGACTCGAGGGAGCATAACTTCGTTGGCGAACTTGGAGACGGAATCTTTCATCATTGTTTCAATGTCGGAGAGGTGGGAGATTGGTGAGGGCTCGACATCGGAGAGGTCTTGAGGCTCACCAATGGTGGTTTGGCAAGGTCGGGGAGAGGTCGTGAAGGTACGGGAGTGTCTGCTACATGATCGTGAGTCTTGGGAAGGCAAGTCGTACCTCTTAAAGCCTACTGTATGCCTGATAATGTGGTTTGGCGATTTCTCGGACATCCTTGTCTGCCGAGCTGTCGCAGCGGCCGTATAGCCTTGACGAATGTGGACATGCTTAGGAAGAGGGGGGGTAAGGGGCAGGCGAGATGTGATGGTCTATGTTACGGAGCGTGCACTGTAAGTAGTATATAGTTCGAGTGACACCGATGCCGAATTGATCGAGGACAATGATGTCTTTTAAACTTGAAACAAGCGTTTGACCTCGGTTTCACATGTGCTCCGAAAATGGCAATCTTGAAGATACTTTGAGAGCAGGAAGAAGAAGAAGAAGAAGAAGAAGAAGGAGAAGAAGCAACAGAAGAAGAGGTAGAGAAGTCAATTGAGTAGTAACTATCTAGGTACAGGAAGCGACACCAGTCCACCTCACATCTCATGCCATAGTCTTCTCATCGCCATCCTCAGCTCCGATTTCATGCCGACCTGTCAAGTAGCGGAAAACGCCAACAATAGCTGCAATGAGGAACATAAGTACCAGAAAAGGTATGCACAAGGCAACAATGTCGAGAGAAGCAGCTTTTATGGCAGGCATAGTGACCTCCGAAACGTATGCCATCTTACGCAGGTCCCTCGATTCATAAGTGAGATTTGCGTATGATCCTTTTGCGAGGGTAGTGAGCTCCGTAACAGCCTGTGGGCCGAGAGTTTTGTTGGTATATCGACCGGGATAACCCATGCCTTGGTAAGATGCATCGCCACTGGAACCAGGAGACCAAGATTGCTCGTAGAATTTTCTCTCAATATACCAGGCACCAATATAGCCAGGCAGAAGAATCGAAGGTGTGAGGATAAAAACCACCTTTTTGACCTTGGACTTGAACATTTCCCTCCTCTGGAAGTCCGGGTCACGTCGAATGAACTGAGCCAATCTTAATGCAAGGTAGATCACACTTGCAACGAGCACCGTCAAGCCGAAGAGATGAGAGACAAAATCGACAAGAGGTGAGACACCGAGCTGTCTGTATTTGAGCCACGACCATGAGAGTTTGCCGACGGTATGGAACACCTCTTTACGGAGAGTATTGGGTGACGTGATATTGTAATGAACTGTTCGGTTGAGTAAAAGGCCTTGCGGGACGCCGGCGACATCTCTAGCATGAAGAAGATTTTCGTGGATGATAGGCTTCCTGTCTTGATGTTAGTAATCGTCTTGAGGCAAGGCTGGATGATAGTCAAGTACGCACTGAAGCACAACCTGGAGAGCCATTTCGATAGTTGATAGAAGAAGGTGATGAAGCGTTGATGATGGAGGTACTGGTTCGAGAAGAGTCGAAGTGAAGAAGATGGCTTGAGCTGTAACAGAAGCGCAGGTAACAAGTCGTCAATACGCAAGTCCAAAAAGAGCTATTGATGAAGCGAAGAAACTTGGGATTGATGCGAAGATGATAAAGCTGATGTTTTGAGATGAAGGAAGATGAAGTCGTTTGGAGAACGAAGAGGTTAAGTAGTCTGAACTTCGGGAGGTTCGTTCCAAAGGTTCCGATGGCAAGAGCAAGTAAGGCAGCAGCAGTCGCAGATGCTGATGCTGTTACTTCCTTCCTTTCACTGTGTCGACCGTCTTAGCACATTTTACATCTTTCGACTCCCGAATCTTGAACGACAAGTATTCGAATTATCGCGATGGCTTGTAGCATGATTTGAAGACTTGCGAAGCATATGTAGGTGGTCACCTTCTCAAGGGTACCAGATTTCCCTCAGTATGTAATTCTGATGACAAGAGCTCAAAGCATGGTTTATTTCGGCTGAGAATCATCATGGCATGCACATCGCGGAAGGAGAAGAACGTTTCTCGAGTGCCCAAGGTAATCTAAGGAGTGCGTGAAGACAAAGACTTGTTCTAATATGCTGAGATATTCGAGTAAGAACTTTGTAAGAGTGCTAGTAGTATTGCTGGAGAGCCACCAAACTCTCAAGATTGCAAACATCACACACTCCATGCAGCATCGAACTTGAAATCTTAAGCATATTCATGAAGGTCTATATACACATACTGTGACAACAGTATGCTTCAAAAAAGGGTTCGTAGATTCATTCATCCATCATACTCGTGCGTCAGCTGTCCTTTCAGCTTTGCGCCATTCGTTTGAGCCATAAGCGTAACCCGTTTTCATGCCGGTCTCAAATGCGCTGTCCTCCTTGACACCATCATATATTGTATTCGTCCTGCAAAATGAAGCAAAAATAGACCAGGATAAAAAGACAATCGCCGTTATTTTTTGTCGTTAAATTGCTCACAGCAGCAAGCGCCCTCTCTGGAATGGCTCGTCGTGTAGTGCATATCAAAACTGGTGCAGCTGCTTTCCAGGATTGGCGGCATCGTGAGGCTGGCATTGATCACTTGCTGTTCGCCGCACCGGCGGCAACCAGTCTATTTGAAGGATTACCTTGACGGCAAATCTCAACGCCTTGCTTCGTTAAGCCCCGGTCGACGTGCAGTCCAGATATGTCTAGTCGAATCAGTTTCCTGCCTCTGGTCATGTGTATCCCAAGATATGTACTCACATCACACTATAAGCATGTACCTTGCGCGAAACAACAGCACTCTTGACGTTGTCTATCATCGTTCTCACGGTCTTTTCGTCCCAACCAAATGCTTCACGGAATGGCTTGATGGAGAACGTTTCCACTGTCTCCGCCATTCCAACGACATGCCATCGTCCAATCTCTCTTTCCACTGGGTTGCTCGACCATGAATTGTATGGTGCTCGGATAGCGGCGACATGCTTGATGTCGACATAGCCAGCTTCTCGTAAGAGATCTCCTGGGTTCTTGGGGTATTCCACCGGTCTATGCATTCTTCTTGTAGCTGCCTTTACGTAACTGTACCATTGGCTGATGGGAGTGCCAGACAAGCTGCCGTCGTCGCAACGGGGTTCGAAATCGATCTCGACGTGCTCAATGTAGCCTTCTCCTGGTTTGAGATGTCTGTGACAAGATTTGATCAGTAATTGAGACAATAACTCCTAAATAGTGCCAGTTTCAACTACCTCAGAATCATGCCGTAGATGCTAGGCCATGTCGATACTACGCCACATGCACTTCGCAAGTGTCCCAGATGAAACGTATCTTCGCCGACAGGCCATTTTGGATCTTCAATATCACAAGGGACTTCGAATTTGAGGTTCCTGGAAAGACTATCGTTCTGTTAGTTGAAGGCGTCGTGTGTGCTCCTAGCGAAAGATCCTACCTTGTCGGCTGTAAATTCGAGATATCCAGTCCAACTACCTAGAAATTGTTCAGTTGTGTTTTCAAGGAATCCCATCTCCCTCTCGCTCATACCGAAGCCTCCTTGTACTTGCTGATGGTGTTAGTAATGCTACAGTCCACAGTCAAACTGCTCATGAACGTACTCGACAACATCCAGAGCCCAGATACCTGATCCACAACCGATGTCGAGAACATTGAATGGCTTTGTAATATTGATTGGGGCGCAAAAGAGTTCTTTATTACGAGCCTCTGTGAACATCTGATGATAGATATCCAACCGCTCTATCTCAAGCTAGGTGAAGGCATTTGTTTAGTGGTTACTCTTCTTTCATATGTTGTGCTCTTTGCGTACCTCGTCACAAGGAAACGGGTAGATTCCCTTGTGGTAGGTGTGGAACTGGCGGCCAAACTCTGTGTACCTGCCCTCTCGCTCATTGTCTTTGATATCGGTATGCTGTCTTGGTCCGGGTGCGGCTTGTTGTTGTTGTTGCTGCTCAAATCCAGGATTGGCTCGCCTCATTCTGTAGAGCTTTGAGAACAAGAAGCAGAGGAGCAGGAGGACAGGAAGATGGATGAAGACGTTATCATGGGTCATAGTCATTGTGGTTGTATCGCATCGCGAAACTAGAGTTTCGGGCTGGAGGTGGTTGGGAAATATAAAGAAGTGAAACAAGACAAGAGAGAGAGACAGCCCTCCACACAGTGACAGGGCTCTCCTTGGACCACGGAAAAGGATTTTGTGGAGCCCAACTCAATCCCACGATCGGCAAAGATCTTATTATTACCAGGTAGCTGGTAATGGTAATTCCATGCAGCCCAGTGATGTGATGGAACTGCCAGCCGGGCATCATATAAGTTGCCCACTTGAAGCATTATTGTATAGGTCGGTTTGTAATTTTTTAACACGTTCGATCCTATCAGGTTTGAGCTTCTCTCTCGTGCAGGAGGAGAACAAGACATCCGTCGACATGATTAGTGGGCGAAGCGGTAGATAGAACCAAGATTGCGCTAACTGACTAACTATACCGGCGCGGCATAACGCCATCATCTAGCCTGCATCTTAGTCTGCCGGGACTTTGAAGCAGCGACACTTGTCTTTTTAAATTCACAGTCATTGGTCCACGAATACCTTGGCCTTGGAATCTGCCCACTTCGCTTGAGGAGTACGCGCTTACCGGATTGTCAAGTGCCCAAGCTGCCCGGCACACAACCGGTCTGTTTTCCTGTCGGAATCTGCACACTCATGCATGCATTCATATATAAGGAGGTGGTCCGGTCATGTTTGTATTGCGATCGCGATGATGTGTCAGAAATATGCACACCTGCACCTATCTCTCTCCAACCTATTTTGACCTCATCATGCGGAGATGGAGCGAGAGGGTGAGAAACGCGGGGATGTTTCTAGTAGTAAATTAGGCTAGCTTGTTGAGCACGAAAGCTAAGTGGAAATTCTAGGTAAGCACATCAACTTGAATATGGTATGACACCACAGAACATGGTATTTGCATAAGTTGATAATCCCAGATATTCTTGCTGCTCTTGTGACTGATGCGCTCGGTCAATTCAAGGTAGGGTATATTCCATAGGACTGATGACAATGAACCTCAGTAATGAAACACTTGTCGACTCTGAGCCCTCATGTGCTGGACAATATCCTTCAATATTTGGACCGTGGACAGATTCGGACTGTATAATATCAACACTTTGACATTGTTTCCATCGTAGGTGCTTAATCGAATATGTGCTCGGAATACCCCAAGTCAGGATCGTATTTCAGATGACTTTGATGTGGAGAAATACATGCCGGCCAAAAATGTCACGATGGGACCCTGACGAAGAGGCTTACCTTACCTTACCTTGTTTGATACTACAAGGTGCAAGCACTTGTGTTGCAGCGAGTTGTTCATCAACGCGACTTCACTAATAGCATAACTCTTGCCTATACATTGCATCTTCACCCTTTGTCGCGAGCATTAGCTGTATCTTACCCTCCAATGCTGCACCAGACTTTCGCACAGCGCTCGAAGCGGTGACAACAACTTCGCCTCTCTACATGACCCGCTCAATATTTACTGGAACAATAGGACCAATCCCAATCGTTCGTGTATCTGTTCACCAGCTCTTCGCGGCACGCAATAACATGGGCGTCACAGGTTCAACAGTCTCCTACGGAAACATCTGCTGCCTCACTGCCCTTCAGTACCACATTACCTGAGCTGACCACTCCATCACGTCGGCAATCACTGAGCCATACACCTGTTCGTCGACCTGCGACTGCTCCCACAAGCGAACGTATCTCGAACCTCGCCCAAGCCACACAGATCTCCACATCATCATCTGATCCCAGGCCCAAAGACATACCGCTTCGGCTTCCAATACCCAAGTCCTCGCTGAATACCTCCCATTCCACAACCCAAGGTGTAAAGCGTTCTCTGGATTCTACTGGCGTCTTTCTTACTCCGCCTGCCGTGTTTCGCAGCCACAAGAAGCTAAGACTCAGCAAACCACTGGGGCACAACCTTTATCCTTTCAACTTTGTAGGTCCATCAATCAACAATACAACACCTCCGTCACCGCTGTTCTTCTCCAATACACCTTCGAAAGCTCGGCCTATACTACCACCCCGGTTTTCTAGCTCGGAGGCAGCGGCTAGAATGTTGAGTAAAACACAATCAGAAGATTCAGGAATTAAAACTGTGACATTGGCGCGAGGATCATTCACTGGAAACTCACCACCTATCAGACCTGCGGCAAGGAGTCGGCAAACTGGAGAGAAATACGCAGGAGCAAGATCAGATACACCGAAGTTACGTGAAGGAACCGAGTCGTCCAGGCTCCTAAATCAGATTGGTATTATAGAAGTTCTGGAACAAGATGATCGGCCAACATTCATTATCGACTTGAGAGATGCTGCCAATCACGATGGAGGACCTTATATGCGTGTGATTTATGCCAACTCGATATTGAAAACTTATCCCGGTTTGCTCGAGGCTATATCTCAAAACGTGGATGGCCAGGCAGAGAGTCCTCTGGCGCCGAGAGTTCGGTCTCAATTCAAATCTTGGGCACTCTCTGCAAGGTCTGGCAGTGATTCTTTCAGTCAAGCTCTGCCAATCTTTGGAACTGGCTATATCTTGTGGAATGCGTCTACTGTCAGGAAACGCCTGCGCATTGTGAAGGGTGTTCTCTCCACAGAAGCGGCACGCTTTGTGACCAGCGCATCGACGCAGATATTACAACAGCCCTCCCCAGCTGAATCTAGCATATATCGAAGGAATTCTGATCAACAAGATGACTCGGAGATGCCTTCAAGCACCAACTTGGAAGAGCCACAGGACTATTTCGGTGCCATTCTTGCACCTGTTCCCGAAACCATCACCGAAGAACGAAGCACTGCAAACGAAGCTGTTGAAGATTTCCCTGCTTTCTTGTCACCCGTCGGCCGTCCAGCTGCGCAGACAACAGATTCTGTGGGCACTGTATTTGGACAACTGCTATCAGATGACTCAATATCTCCCACACCATCCGATACGTTCAACAATGAGTGCGTACTATCTGCAGCTGCGGCGGGCGATGTTGACAGCTTTCTTATTAGACCTGATAGCCCAAAGCAAATTGGATTCTTTGACTGGACGCGCTTACCGGTGTCTGACAATCTCCCTCCACATATACAATTCGCAAGGTCGGTGGATTGGGCTGCAACACCACTGGGACCTATTGAACATTGGTCGGCTGACCTCCGACAAATGTGTAACCTCATCATGGCAAGTCCTCATCCAGCCGCAATGTATTGGGGTGACGATCTCGTCGCTATCTACAATGAGGCGTACGTCTTGCTCGCAGGACAGAAACATCCAACACTTATGGGCCAGAGTTATCGCGAAGCATGGATTGAGATATGGGACGACGTGAAGGATGTCTTTGCAGGTGCTCAACTGACCGGACAAGCAACTATGAAGGTAAGCGCTTTTTCATGGGTTGACATGGTTCAAGATATTAACATGAACACAACAGGACGACGACTGCCTTTTTCTCAAACGCCACGACTTCCTGGAAGAGACCTACTTTTCGTGGTCAATCATTCCGCTGGTTGGTGGTGATGGATCGGTAATGGGACTTTACAACCCGGCTTTCGAAAAGACCCGAAGGAAGATTGCAGAACGACGAATGCTTACCTTGAGAGAGGTTGGCGAGAGGACTGCTGCAGCAAGAGATATCAAGAGCTTTTGGGGTGAAGTACTAGAGTCACTCAAGTGTAACGATTTCGACACACCGATTGTGCTGCTGTATTCAATTTCGGACGACACAGACACGGATGCCTCATCCATAACCTCTAGCAGCGCCTCAACTGCTAAACAATGCTACCTTGAAGGATCACTGGGTGTACCGGAAGGACATGTCTGCGCCCCTACCAACATCGAACTTCGCACAAGTGAGGAAGGCTTCATACCAACATTTCGCGAAGTACTAAAAGCACATAAACCTAGAGTGCTTGACTCAACAAGTGGGGAATTGCCAGAGCACTTGCTCGAAGGTCTGGACTGCAGAGGGTTTGGAGACCCCACCAAGGCTGTGGTCGTCTGTCCTATTCAGCCTACAACAGGCGAGTCGACGTTAGGCTTCCTAGTTATGGGTATCAACCCTCGCCGACCTTATGATGACGATTATGCCCTTTTCGTGCAGCTGCTGAGCCGGCAATTGGCCACCTCGTTGGCCTCCGTAGTACTCTTCGAAGAAGAGATCAAACGTGGTCAGCGTGCTGCCAAGCTTGCAGCCCTTGACCGGATAGAACTATCCGAGCAGCTTGCGGCCCGTACTCAGGAAGCAATCGAAAGTGAGACCAAGTTTACCCGCATGGCCGAGTTCGCACCCGTAGGTATGTTTATCGCAGACTCGGATGGCCGTATCACTTTCTGCAACGACACATGGTATGAGATCTCACGAGTGCCGAGAGACTCCCAAAGCACTGACAGATGGGTGGAGTATGTCATGGACGAAGACAAGCAACTTGTACAACAGACCTGGCACGACCTAGTTCACAGAACCAAATCGGCCAACCTAGAATTCCGCTTCAAGGCTTCGTGGATCGACAGAAATGGTGTACGAGGTGATACTTGGGTATTGTTTAGTGCGTATCCAGAGAGATACAATGACGGTTCTCTCAAGAGTATCTTTGGCAGCATCACGAATATAAGTCAACAGAAATGGGCTGAAGGTCTGCAAAAGAGAAAAATGGAGGAAGCAGTAGAGCTCAAGAGGCAACAGGAAAATTGTAAGTTGTTTCATGGCTTCTCAACATGACAAGCAGCTGGCTAATACTGTATAGTCATTGACATCACATCGCATGAAATGCGCAATCCTCTCAGGTTTGTTAATGGTTCCCCAAAACAAGACAAGCAGTTGGCTAAAGCTGTATAGTGCTATACTGCAATGCTCCGATGAGATCATTTCATCGCTTTCTGATGCACGAAGACAGCAGGACGATATCGATTATGCTACAGTTTTCGCGGATAGTATAGACGCTGCTCAGACGATTGCATTGTGTGCCCAACATCGTAAGTACTTACAAACTATCGTGTCATGCACTCGCTAACCTCTTTGCACAGAGAAACGAATTGTTGACGTATGTTTGCCGCCTACCACCTCGTCTACCTTCGTTCCCTGAAATCACTGACAAAGTTTATAGGACGTCCTCACTCTGTCGAAACTGGATTCTGCCCTCCTCGTGGTCACTCCTGTCGACGTCCAGCCACTAGCTGTTGTCCAAAGAGCACTCAAAATGTTCGAAGGCGAGCTGCAGAACGCAGATATCCAACTCAAGTTTGTTGTGGATCCGTCCATCAAGGCTTTAAGTATCGATTGGGTTAAGTGTGATCCTTCACGTGTGCTGCAGGTCTTGATCAGTAAGTAATCTCAAGCACGCTTTGACCTCTTCGCTTCACTACCTACCGTGGTTCTTTCCAATATATAAGCCCTCCACCACCCACTTCTCGAAACACGTGCATATACGAGGCTAACAATCTAACCTAGACCTCACAACCAATGCTATCAAGTTTACTACAACAGAGGCCAAAAGAACGATAGTAGTCACAATCACAGCCTCCCTGGAACAACCAAGCTCAGTACCTAATCCGCTAGTAAGTTGGTTACCTAGTCGCGCTAAACGCACAGCTACAGTAGAAGGTGTCGAGTGGGGTGACGGTGAGGAAGTCTTCATCAACTTTGCTGTCGAAGATACTGGGCGTGGCTTGACTGCAGACGAAAAGAAACTTCTATTTCAGCGCTTTTCGCAGGCAAGTCCTAGAACTCACGTCCAGTATGGTGGCTCGGGACTTGGCTTGTTTATCAGCCGTGAATTAACTGAGCTGCAAGGAGGAGAGATTGGTGTAGCGTCTGAAGCTGGCAAGGGATCTACATTTGCGTTCTATATTCGAGCTAGGAGAAGTGTTGCACCCAAAAACCCAGTCGAGCAGCTACCGCAGGTCATCGCCTCACGACGCACGGCTGATGGCAAGTCTGGATCGCGTATTCCACCACCACCAAAGACACGAGATTTCGCAAGCGAGAATCCTTCTGAATCCACAGCAGCTCTGCCCGTAGCTGCAAGTGAGAAAACTCCGCTACGGGTGCTGATTGTCGAGGACAACCTTGTCAACCAGCGGGTTTTACAAAAACAACTCAAGAATCTAGGCTGTATCACATACCTCGCGAACCACGGCGGCGAAGCATTGGATCAACTACGAAACAGCTGGTACTGGAAGGGCAAGCTCGGCGTTCCTGATGTGGCGCAATTGGATGTTGTGTTGATGGATCAAGGTTTGCACTTTTCTTGGGCAGTCCACAAGCTCAGAGCTAACGTAATCTATCAGAGATGCCTATAATGGGTGGGCTGGAATGTACGAAACGCATTCGACAATTCGAGAGAGAAGGTAGCATTGTTGGCCATGTGCCGATAATAGCTGTGACTGCAAATGTGAGTGGCAGTCTTGACCTTGGGAATACATTCGAAATATGCATACTGACAGCGCCGTAGGCAAGGGACGAACAAATCAAGACGATATTGGAAGCTGGAATGGTAAGCCAATCTTCAATTACCGCTGGGGAATAAACACTGATCAAAAGTTAGGACGACGTTGTGTCAAAGCCTTTCCGTATCCAAGACCTGATACCCAAAATTGAAGAGCTAAAGGCAAAATACCAGCCTGAAGGTACATTGCAATGACGGCAAATGATTCGACGACTAATATAATGAACGACGATTTGAAGCGTGCTACTACGCGTTTCTAAAGAACTTCGGGATCTAATGTATTTGAGGCGCTGAGAGGAGTCCATGGAATGGGATTAGTTGTTGTGGTGAAAGTATCGAAAGCATGTCTACCTCGACACGGCCTTTCCGTTTCATTGTTTTTCAGGTTAGGATATGTCTTACGTTGAGAAGGGACTTAGAATCAATCGGCACCAATCTTGCTTTCCTGGTAGTAGGGATCAGATAAGCATGTCCTGCAGACGCCAGGGTTGTCGATTGCTCATACCATTTCCATTTTTAAGCTGAAACTCTCTCGACTCTGCCTTGGAACTTGTGCATTGAAATGAAACCACGTGCAGGCCTTCTCCGCATTTTGATAACATTGAAACATGCTTCCAACACGAATACCTACCTACCTCTAGTCACCATCTTTATTCCACTGTATCACAAGCATACATTTCACCTCGCGCACCCACCAGACGACTAAAAATGGCTACTGGTCACCTATCACATACCGTCGTTCGTAGCACACCAATCAGAATGCGAGAAAGCCCAACTGTTGACATCCTCCATGTAGTTCTTCTCCAAACTTACAGACCTGCTCAATACCAGGCAGACGAAAGCTCATGGCGCAATATATCTCTCTCAAAAACGATGTATGTGCGGGTTTTCAGACTACACAGCTACGACTAACATATCCTCTTTCCAGTAACATACCAGCCCGCCGAATTTACACCCTCCGCAACTGCTACATCGAAACCAGCACATGACGATCTCGCCGACCTAAACGTATCAGAACCACTGCCACTGATAGTGCGCGCAACAGATGGCAAAGGCAAGAGGGGCAAAACAGCAAAGGTGAAGGCAAGCACGATAGTCATGCCTGAGGAAATAGAGTTGTTCTTCTCAAAGTACGCGGAGGTGTGTAAGGTTGGCATGATGGCGGGTCTGAAGAAGAGGGATAGGAAGGCAAGGAAGGCGAAGAAGAAGAAGGCTGGAGCTGGAGCTGGAACTGGAGCAACGGGAGCGGCAGAGAAGGCGTGAGGAGGTCTATACATCGATTGCAGAGAAGATATAGGGAGTGCAGAATATTCTGAAAGCTGTCAACTTGCTAGCTCAGAGAGTACTGATTAGCATGGTGCGCATGCTGCTTCGACCTCAGTAAATCGGCAATGTGCACCTCTTGGTCATGAGGAACTTGGTCTGCTGTGGACGCGACATAGGTATGCCCGAGAGCTTCTGTATGCAACGGACTGAAGCCACAAGGACTTTGCGAATATGGAGAGCAGGAGCAAGAAGGCACGCCAGGGGGATGGACATTCTTCATCTTCATTTCAAGACTCGACCATCGTCCTGGTTATGAGATCATTAAGAGCTTGACGACTTGAGTCTGCATAGCTGTTTTGTGGTGACAGCATAATTATTATGCGTCCACGCCTGTATTGAACGACCTTCGTATGGAACTCGAAATCCGGGGTTTAGGCAGGGCATGAAATTTAAGGTTATACGGCAATGGTGGATGAGATTGTGATTTTACACAACGTCATGAAGGTGAACCGGCAGCAGCCTAGATACTTTAATTATTGACCTCGTCTCACTTCGTCTCGTGGCCGATGTTGAATTATTTCAAGAGCACTCATCAAGATGTGTGTGAGAAACATTGACCAACAACACACAAAGATACCAAGGCCGTGAGTGCCTTGCATTCGATCTCGTGCTTGTAAATTCCAATCGCTCTCACGATGTCCGAAGTCACCACTCTAAGGGAAGAGTCGAGTAGGCATCTTGATGAGACCCTTTCAAGACAGCAGACTGGCCATACCAGCGAAATTAAGAATCCGAAGAAGCCGAAGACAAGGTACGAGTCTGTCCAAACAGTAATATAACAGTTCCAGATGAATAACATGAATGTGTTCAGGCCTCCGAGGACGTTGCGTGACAAACTCCCACTGATCAAGGGCAGTTTGCCATACTATACCGGTCCATATTCGGTGGTGAGTTGCGGGATTATCTACCTGCTTGGAGACACTACTAAACACTCAACCTCCAGGGGACAATGGAAATTGAAGTCCCTGTCAAAGAACCCAGACACTTCAATGACAAACTCAAGCGCAACCATGCCCACATGCTCAGGCTCGAAACAGTACTCATGACTGTGTTCTATCCTGCAGCATTCGGCACGGGCCAAGGCAGACCACCGTCAGGTCAGAAGCGATGGTCACGCGAAACATGGCTGCCTCGACCTCGAGCCAAGATGGCTGACGGTTATGGCAAGTTTGGTGGCGTGGGGGCACTTGCCATACCTTTCTTCGGCTTGACTACTGGGCTCACGAAGTTACCCGCCTACCGAAATGCAGCATTGGCAGAGCATTGGCCGCCACACGAGAACTATATTCTGGCTGGTCCGGCGGCAAAGAACAAGGAAGGTGAAGCACCACCCGGGTGTAGCGCACAGCCCACGTTCCCACTGCTACTATTTAGTCATGGTTTAGGAGGGACACGAACATGTTATGCCGGTATTTGTGGTGAGTTTGCAAGCTACGGTTTCGTCGTGTGTGCAGCGGAACACAGAGACGGTTCTGGACCGAGGAGTTTTGTCAATTTTGCTCCCGATGGGCAGAATGGTAGCCAGAAAGAAAGAGAGAAAAGTGGACATATCCAACACAACAAGCAGCAGAAGAAGAACAAGTATGATGTTGTGGATTACTACTTTCCAAAGGATAAGCCTTATGATACGAGCCCTCATAACGAAGGCGGTGTAGATACCGAGCTTCGGAGCGCGCAGATTGATATGAGGATTGCAGAGCTAGAAGAGGCCTATCTGGTCATGAAGGAGATTTCAGGAGGTAATGGAGAGCATATTGCGAACATCAATCTCCGGCGAAAAGGTTTCATTGGATCTAGCTCACATGGTTTGGAAGGAATAAATTGGGCATCGTGGAAAGATCGAGTACTGCTGAAAAACGTGACCATGGTGGGCCACAGCTTTGGCGCCGCAACAACAGTTGAGATCCTTCGTAGTCCGAAACGATTCGACTACATCTCACAAGGTATTATCTACGATATCTGGAGTGCAGGCATGAAAAAAGCAGATGAAAATAACCCTGAAACTCGAATCAAGCTGCCCATACTATCGATCAACAGCGAAGCCTTCAGCTACTGGACACAGAACTTTGAGCTGTGCAAAAAACTGATCGAAGAAGCACGAGCGGAGGATGCCTTGGCCTGGAATCTCACAATCAGAGGCACCATACACCTGAACCAAAGCGACTTCACTCTGCTCTATCCACACGTCTGCTCGTATCTCCTCAAAATGACTGTCGACCCACAACGAGCACTTGACTTGAACATCAACGCATCTTTGGAGTTCCTGCAAACTGTCCTTCCAGAACCATACGCACAGATGCCTGCACGAGCAATGCGGAGCGAAGGCATACTCGAGACACCAATCATTGAGACAATGGACGATATCCCCGACGATCAACTACATAAACCGCAAAACGACAAATGGCTTGCTGCACGAATCGCTATTCCCAATGAGCTACAGTACAGATTCGACCCTCGCGCCATTCAACACCGACGGAAAGTGCGCAAGAACAGAGGGCAGCCGCTGGACCAGAGCGTGGACGATGAGATTTGGATGCATTCGGCACCGAGTGATGAGGAGTTGAAGAGGCACGGGCACGATCCACCGCCAGAGCCTAGGCGTAGAATTGGCAATATCAATGAGAATGGGCAAGTGAGGCAGGAACATGAGAGTGGTGTTGCGGATGAGGATCATCAAACTATGAGGAGAGGGCCGCAGCAGCCTGCTGGTTGAAAGGATACTACTACTATTTGGATATGGTTCATATTTTTTCGAACTTCTGTTGTGGGTTCGAGTAGACATTACCAGCTACGCCACGGAGGCTCACCATATAGCTATGCTCGGTCTGCTACCGAGAACACCCGAGCCATGTCGGCAAAGGTGCTTCGGTGTCGGCTATAGATATGCAATGTAGACGTTGTGATAGTGTTCGAGGTGATGGTAATCATGATATGGAGAAAGGGGAGGACTGCTCTCGGCAAACCCAAAAATACTTCTTGCCGTGCTTAAGGTACACACACATTCGTCAGCGCCAATGCTGGCCAGAACCCAGGAGGACCTTCCGCTAGGATTCGAATCCATCTGCCCCAGCTCTCTTTCTCTCCTTCTTCTGTTCACAAATTCATCTTTCTTCAAACCTCTTCGCTCTCATCAAATCGCAATCAACCATAAGCTATCTGTTTCGGCTTTTTTATCACTTCCGACCAGACATTTCTCCCTTCCGACACCTCCATTTTGCATCAAAAGGTTACCCCTTTTTCAACACCTCAATTCGGACAGTGGAGTGACGGAAAGCTGCTCAACGTTCGTCTTCGTGTCTCGACTGCTTCTGCCTTCACTTCTCGCCAAACAATAATAATCAACAACAATTTCATCATCATCGACCTCTCCTTCTCTCCATATGGCACAAAAGGCTGAGATGGACACATCACCGCCAATGGGTTCAGGCAGAAAGCGTCGCATTTCTGCCGACGACCCTTCAGCTGCTGCTCCCGGCAGTGAACCCAAAAAGTCCAGAGGAAGACCTAGAGTCGAGCCTGATGATGGCAGCGCTGCAGACGTATGGCGGTCGAGCATTACCTTGCCGCAACACTGAACTGACATAAGACACAGCGACGTCGCACTCAGATTCGTCTAGCTCAGCGCGCGTATCGGGCGCGTGCCGAAACCAAGAAGAATGGCCTCGAACAGAAAGCAAGCAAGTTTGAAGGCATCATTGCGGAGATGCACTCTACCCTCGCGAGATTCCACGAAACGGCATTGCAATCTGGTCTTGCTGCGCTCGACCCAAACCTTGCCAACGAACTTCATGCGACGATGCAAGAGTTTGAGCGCATGTCTGCAGAGGCTAGAAAAGAGGCTGCAGAGCAGCGCGAAGCTGCAGACAAAGCCAATGCAAGTCACGGCAGCAACAGTCCACCGACCAACAACGATGGCCTTGGACCGGCTCCTTTGACTATTGCGGACCTGGCACGACCAGCTGTTCTGAAAGCCTCCGAGACTACATCCACAGAGTCAGTCCCGTCGGCGAATCGAGCATGGCCGTATCCTCCTTCCTATGAAGATCAAGAAGTCCGAGCACCAGGCAGTGTGCCCACTGCTCCTATGCGCAGTAATTATCCGGAACCTCCTGCTGCGGCGACTGCTCAGGACATGAACAGGTTACGAATACCTGCCAAACCTCTCGCGTTACTCCGTCCTGACATGTTCCTCCAGTCACCCGGCAGCCTGGAATTATTAGCTCCCGTAACCTACTCCTTCCTCGAATCCTCCTTCTCACGTCGTCTACACCGTGCTTCACTCGAAAAAGCTCAATGGGTGCTATCTCAACCCAAACTATGTGAACCCATCCTCAAACAGATGTTTCGAGTCAGCTACAGATACCTGAACCTATGCAACATTCGCGATCAAATCGACGACCGCTTGTCGAAGAATTCCATCCAACCTCTAGAATCATTTTACGACTTTCCTTATCGCAATTTCGGTGGTGCAGGCACCCATTTTACCCGCTCCGGCCTTTCCAGCAGCACTATCCCGATCCTACCTCGCTCTATAGGTCCTCCACGACCTCAACTACACGCAGAAGACTACGATAGCAAGCATGTCGACGACATTGCAGGTCTTGATGGAGAGTGGTTCAATCCTGACGATGTCGAAGGCTATCTCTACGAAGTACGTGGTATTCGGGTTGGGGAGATGGCATCCCGAGTCAAGACTGAAATACTCGTGGAATCACCCATCCTTGATCACTTACCCAGCACCACTTCTCCTGCCTTTGGTGGCGACATGGCAAGCATGCCAGATACCTACGTTTCTATGGATTTACGTGATGGGACAATGTTCGACGGGTCCCAACTTAGCACTGCACCACGCATCAACCTCAGCACAGATGACACTTTTATCAAAACGGAAGACATTTCTCCACCTCTTGTCGGCAATGTGGCTACACCGTTGCCAGATGGTCTTACTGGAACTACCTTGCTCAGACGTAGTGTTACTATTGACGTTGAGCGACTCATAGAGGGTGAGTTTTGTGATGGATTCACATCACTACGGGGAACTACTGATGTTGACACGTCATATAGAACTCTCTGGCACTGCTGTCTGTCTTGGACGATTTCCTGGTTTCAGGAGACTCAATGTGGAACGTGCACTACAGGTGTCGGTTCTGTGAAGAGTTGGAATGGAAATCGATACTTCGTGTGGAATGAATGCTTATATGCTCACGTTCTGGAAGAAGTTGCAACGTTCCTGGTCGTCATGTGCTTGGGAGAGCTGAATGTTGCTTTATTCTATTTGCTGTTTCTTCTTTCTTTTTTATATAATGGGAAGGTGTTCTCGAGGGAGCAAGGTTCATTATACCCAGTCTCGGCTTACTTGCTACGATTCGAAATACACAGGGCATACTCCACCAGCAGGACAAATGTGGGAGAGACAGGAATTGTACTCCAATTCAACCAAAAGTAAAACACCAGTATTGTTTACACTTGTCCCTTGCTCTATTCTCCTACCGTGTTGGCTTGTATGGTCCTTGCATGAGGATTCTTCGTAACAATAATTCAATGGCAAGTCGAGTGGCTTACGACATCAGTATGCAAGGCAAAAAAGCAGCAAGGGAAATAGTGTAATGTAATTGTTTGGGTCATAAAAACGCGGCGTCGCTCTACTTGCATGTGACGCGATCAGACCATCTGGTCGAAACGCCTTCTCACTCATGCGTAATCATCATCAGTACTGATACTGACCACAAGAGACACTCATTGTCCTCAAAGTGACCTGCACTCTTTGTTCGTGTCAAGACCATAAGAAAAGTCCGATCGTGGGGCCGAGCATTACCACGAGAACACCAGTATGGGCGCCAAGGACCCAGTACGCCGTCACGCATTCATCGTTGCTGGCAGATCTCCTCGGCCGGACTCGATATCATCAAAGTAGTGGCGGTGCCGCAGCCTTTTGAGGTCCTGGGACATTCCCACTTCGCCGCTACTCCTCAAACGCAGTAAAGATTTCGCCATACTACCACTCAAACTCGCCCTGGGCCTTGTGAAAGACATAGCTAGAAGTTGTTAGCATGGAATTGTCTAGTGGCATTGCACCAAGAACTTACTCCTTGCCCTCCACTGTCACAACACCATCCTTGAGCGTGCACTTCCACTTGTTCTTCACGCGCTGCACCTTGTCATAGAGACAAAGAATGACATCTCCATCCATGCTATCTTCCAGGCTTGGGTCGTGGTCATCGTCAGAGTCGTCGAGGTCGGAGCCGATCTCCTCGTCATCCTCACCATCATATCGAGCAGGACCGCGATCGCGCGATGCGGTCTTCTGTTTCGTACGAGGCACGGCAACGGTAGGACGACGTTCGTCTAGTGGAACCAGCAAGCCACCACCTTCCATTCTTTGAGCCATAGCCTCTACATGTTTGCGGATCATGCCGTCAACAGCAATACGTCCCAACGATTCATCATCACCCTGTGCATTGCGCTGCATGATAACAGCATCCCAATCGTCCCGAGCATCTCCAGCACCATCCTGTTGTGCATATTGAAGGCCGGTGGGATTCGCTTCGTGTTTGTAGACACCTTGTTGACCATTCTGCTGCTGCACTTGTGGACGAGGCATTTGTGTATTCTGTGGACGGGGCTGTACGGGTGACAGACTCACGCCAGAAGCTTGCATGGCCCCGATGGAATTGCTTGCTTGCTGACCGAATTGTTGCGCCATTAGATGAGCTGCTCTTTGCTGTGCGATATGAGGTTGTGATAAGCCTGATGCAGCATATGGTCCAGGAGGAGGCAGCGTCAAGAAGCTATCGTTGAACGGCTCCTGCTTGACATGAATAGGATTAGACTGACTGGATGCAGGAGAAGGGCCGGTCACGTCCACCTTGGAACCTTTCGGGGGATCTGGTTGAGGGTCCCAAGGGAAGAGAGCACGCTGAGACTGTGAAAGCCTTTCTTGCCATTTCTGCGGGGACTGTTAGCGTTTGCAACCGGTATGACAACGTGGTGTTGGTCCCTCCTCAAAACACTCCCAAAGAAAGAGTATAAGATAGGAGAAATCACGTGCACTTCCAGAAACGGTTAGATTTATTTTAGCGGGAACCAAGCCACGTCAGAGATTTTGGAAAATAAGAAGGATGCAAATAATGAGGGGACCCCCGCCCCGATTCTACGAAGTTGATCTTCGCCCAGCCTTTTGAGTGCTCTGCGTTATCAGTTGACCGGACTTGCTCGCATATCACTTTACAACACGATTCACTTTGGCTTTTTTCTTTCAAGATGCAACAAGATAAGAAGGACATGAAGAACAAAGAGACAATGGAATTGTAGCCAGATCTTCAATTACTCACATCCTGAAGCAATTGCAAAACATCACTCGGAACACCATTCTCCTCGAAGTCAGTACGGGCCACTTCGACAACAGCATCGATGATACGCTTGTAGATGCCGCCCTATATGCAGGTCAGAGGGACAGATCGGTATCAAGAGTGGCTCGTGCAATCCCCATAAGATCCAAGACTTACCACAGCTGAGTTCGACATATTGCTCTTGTGCTGGACGCTCTTCTCTGGTGCTCGATCCAATCAGACGTATGGGACGAATATCTTTTGGATAGTTGCTCGGCAAGGCTATTGGCTTGCAAACAATCAGAAGTATTGACAGGCGTGCGACTCAGGCAGAAGGCGCGACTTCAGGCGCTTTTGTGGCGAATGTGCAGCTCGAAACTGGCTTGGTGGCGATCTTTTGCTATCCGCAGTGACTGGCTTTACTCAAAAGGATTTGCTGAATGTTCTCGACGTGATGCGGTGGTTGTGTTAATGCCGTAGTGTTGTTGAAAGAGTGAAACTCGCTATCGCTTATAGACGTTCGAGGAGATCAGATGGAATTGACTCCGATTTCAGGGTTAGGTGCCATATATAAATCGACCTCTGCCTCTGCCTCTATATCTCACAACAGTAACAACTCAACTCAGAAACAGAAGCAATGTATTTTGATATTTTGATAGAAGATCATAATGAACCTTGGGATTATGAATACAGTCTGAAGTAGCCTTGTTTACTCCCAACAAGATGTCCTCTAAGAGCTTTTCTGCCGAGAGTTTCATGCTTTGCAAAACAGTGATGCCACTACACTCATCTTGCATAAGCCAATATACAAATCATATTATCCTCTTATCATATCTGTGACTAGCTTCATCTTACGAAGTGGACTGTAGAGTCACGATTGAATGCATGAACTTGCCACAAAGGGACTGAAGACACGATACTTAGTGAAAGCAAATATTTGACTTCGTCCGCTTCAGTTGTCTCGCAGTTGTCCATAAGTCACTCGACGTCTTCACGCGGTCCGTTCACTGCCATTTTGACGGCGATTTCTCTGAAAGCTCTCGTCTGTTCTTATTCGTAACTCCACCCAACAAGACGAGCTTCATATTGAAAAAGAAAGTTACCTACAAAAGATACCACCAGGTGCCTAAATCCGACGCGGAACAATGATAAATGACGGTGGCAGCAGGAAACTTGTGGTCGATGACACCGCGAAAATTCTGATTACACTTTTGTCACCCTTGCCGCTCTATGGGTTTGCTCGTTCTAAAGTCTTCGACTCGACTTGTAAAAAGTATTGAGAACACTAGCCAAAGCTCCGAGATGAGATGCTTGGCTGTATACTGAAAAGCCACGGCATTTACCTGAATCTGGTTCAGCTGCTCCGACGACGGGACTTTGCATACATCTAATTCTGTATCAGCTCAGGTCTTCGTTTCTGGATAGCACCAATCCTGCTGCTTGCTTCGCAACTACCAACCTTTTCTCTTAGCTCCACACACACACCTCCACTGCCGACGAATCCTGCCACGTCCATCCTCGGAATTACCTCAAGCTAAGATTGCTATCCTCAATACACCCTCCGAGCATGCGTGCGACTCCTTCTTCGATAAGTCGTCTCCGTCGTCCCAACAGGTATAGGTGGCAATGGCGTAGGTTTATGCGCAGACTCTCTCCTCGCATAGTATCTTCCATCAGCCGAGCCCCGCGGACTCATGGGGCGAGAGTCGGGGTAATTCTGTGCTGACGAGGAAAAGGGTCGTCGGTTTGACGAAGAGGCACGGTCGGTATAGCGATCGGGCGAGAAGGCTGGGTGTGATGGTGCGCATCCCATTGTCCTTTGTGAGGTGATAACGACGGCTACCTGGGAGGTGGAGTATAGTTCGAGTAAGCCAGAGTGTGCGCTGTGATGGTATTTTCGTGGACTTCGAGGGAATAGGGCTGCGAGGTCTTTGCGCGATTGGCGGTGTGGTGAGGGTTGTGATGATGAAGTGACGGAATTGCTGGTAGGTATGAATGATTGGCGAGAGCTTATTAGGATAAGTGTTTTCGAGGGGTTACGGGCAGGACATGTATGTTGATATAGTAATACTGATTGTGAAGGTCGGTGTGATGTTTAGGTGATAGCAATTCGATAGAAAGCTCGCGCACGTCAGCACGAGGATGAAGGCTACGCTTGGCACGGCGAGGTAAGTGCTGTAGTAGTTGCACCTTCCTCGTAAGGTGATTATGGCTTGGAACGGGGTACCGTCGCTCATAGAAAGAGAATTCAGCAGTTTGTAGTCTACTTTCAACAAAAGGCTTCCGATAGTGTAGTGACACCCAACAATACATTCTCCTACATACCATATCCCTGTTAGAGTCGAGACTTATTGATCACGACACTTGCCTCTCGCTAACTCCTCGCATGTACTGCATTCCTCCTACACCACCACTAATCGACCTCTGACCCATGCCATTAGACGCAAGACTCTGCTTCACAATCATTTCTGCTGCCGCCACTGCCGCTAGTCTTTCTTTTTGCCTTGCACGATCTCTCAAATACTTCTCCGCTTCAGGTCGCATCCTCAGTATTCGCAAGATCATATCATCGCTAGGCTCTGCCTGTGCTTCTTTGCGCTTTTCTTCCTTTGCCTTGCGCATGGTGCCTAGATTACGAGAGAGCATGACGCTCTTCGATCGCTTCGCAACAGATGGATATCCAAGCAAGCTGCCGATTCCAGGAAGCGTTCCAGGCGCAGATGCACGGTTGTTCCGCGCTGTTTGTGCCGCCGCTTGTGCAGCTGCAGATTGTTGCTGGGAAACGATTGCTTCGGAGGAGTGGATGAGTGCCTCTGTAGGCTCGAAGTACCAGAAGTTGAGGTTCTTTACTTCGTGATATTTTGGATTCTTCAGCACTTCAACGCTGACGCCTTCGGATTTGCCAGTCTCCTCGTCGACTGCATGGAAGAAATCGAAAAGCATATTGAGCCATTTGAAGACAATATCTAACTCTTGAGGCGTGAGCTGCTGTTGCGATGATAGCTTGTCAGAGAGTGGGGGTACGAGAAGTGACTCGATGGTAGCAAGAACTTCTTTCCATAGTCGTGTCATGACTGCAATCATAGCTGTGGAGGTTAACGTTTGGTTCATGATAGCAAAATTTTCGTTGAAATAGCCAAACAGTGGCTTGAGCGCGTCTGCTTTATCGGCTTCAGTGGGGCCAGCAGGTGCTGGAGATGGTGGTGCTTGTCTACCAAACCAGCCGGAAACGGCAGAAATGGAGGTTGCATTTATGATACTGCGAGGCGAGAGCGCTTTGAGTGCTCGTCGAGAGAGACATTGTCGAATATATGCAGAGAGCTAGGCGGTCCAAGTCAGATAAGTGAGCTCATAGGGATCGGTCGACATACCTTGTCCGTAATCTTCCGAGTCATGTCTCTCTCTGTCCTTTTCAGAGCTCTAAAGGTCTTCCCAAAATAGAATTGGATGTCGTCCTTTTCGCCCTCCATGCTCACCCTGACAAGTAGTCTGCCCTGGGTATCAAGATCGAGCCAATACTCTCTTGGTAGAAAGTCCTTGAAATGAGAAGGATCAAGCTTGATGGCGGTCCGGCCGACACAATCATGGTCACCCATGATGTCCCAGTCCCAAATTGTTGCGATCACATTCACTGGACCGTGTGTCATTATATCTACCGTCTCGTCCCACCGAGGGTTCAGCGTTCCATTGATGACTCTCGTCTTTGCTAGTCGCTTCTGCAATTCGTCAACAAGCACAACATAAGGGTCACTAAGGCCGTTTATGTCACAAGCTCGCAAGTCTTCCGCTTCCAGTATCTTAACGGTAAAGATGAACACTTCGTCCTTGCGTTGACGACGGAGGGGTGGTGGCTCGGCTTTCTTGATGACTGCAGCACACGCCTCCGCGTTCATTTCCTTTTCGAGCTTGTCGAGCTGCAGCATTGCGAACTCTATATTGTTGAGCTTCACAAAAGACTGGGAAACATGTTAGTATTGACAATTGCGTACTTGTCTTGACGTATTCACCTCTGGCAGAAACTGGAAAGGCTCGGCCTTTTCTTTCGAGGCCAGTGCATCTTTTGCCATACGAATCCACTTCTCCTGCCGTGATTGGAGCACCACAGCTTCCTGTTCAGGCGTCATTCTATCCATCTCCTTGATGAAGAGCTGCTCAAGGAGCTCACAATAACGACTGACACCGCTTCCAATTGATTTTGACATCGCCGTCATGAATTTAGCATAGTGTAGATCGTTATCCCAATTCAACTGTACTACCTGCTCCATAGCTTCACGAAATGAGCGGAATATGTCAATGACGGACACACTGTGTCGATCGTCTTCTGTTGGCGCTTGGTGTGGCGTCGATGTTCGCACTGCAAACATGTCTTCCCTCACTGCACCTTCCACCCATCCTGTGATCTTCTCATTTGTCATGGCGATCCAGCGCCAGACGAATACTGCCAGCAGCTCCTCGATATCGAAGTCAAAGGACACCCTGAGCGAAAGTCAGTAATGTCGATGCTTGTTTGTTGAGTAGACATACCCTGGCAATGTCTGAAAATAGTAGCTTCGGACAGCGACCATCTCCCTGTACAGCTCGAATCCATCTTGAACATTGACGTCTTGACCGCCGACGTTGGCATGCTCGAGTATGGAAGCTAGTTGATTGTGCAGATCCTGAGCGAGAGCTGGTAAGGCGATCTCAACAAGGATCTCATATGGTGCAACACTGCGATACATTAGCTAGGGACTGGATGTTGTTGTCCATCAGCACATACTTCATGATCTCGGCCGTTTTACGATATCGTTTCTGTATGCGGTCCACAAGCTTCATAACCGCCTTACCAAATTGTATAACATGGAAAAACTCAGTTTGATCACCTAGTTGTCCAATTTCGTTCATGAATATGCCGTGGTATGTTTCTCGTGCCATAGTCTGCAAAGCTCTATGCAGTTGATCACTAAATCGATCGAGATCCTCAGGTGTTTTCGAAAATAAAGGATCATCATATATTCTCGTTTCAAGTACAGTCATTATGTCTCCAATTTCGGGAGGTTTCGTGTCATAGCATCGCTGTAGTTGCTCGAAGAGGTCTCGAAGTAGTATTTCGTGGACAGCTGATAATATTTGTTGGTTTAGGACAAAATCGCGCATGGTCCACCTGGTGCGGTCAAGTACAAGGGAAAGGTCAGACTTCTTCTTGTCTTGTGGCGGTGCTTTCATGAAGGTAAATGCAGCATCTAGAGTTTCCAGATTTATTTCGCGTTCTTGAAACATGTCTCGCACGACATCAAGCATTAAAACCAGCCGAGAAGAGTAGGGTAGTCGCCAGCGAGCACCAAGCTCGTTCAGCAGTTCGATGGATTGTTTAGAAAACAGCTTAGCGGTGTGACTGTCATGCTCAGCACCGTCAGCCGAATCGTGTAATCTTTCCGCGAGATCTAGGATTAAAGCTTCTTTAAGGACCATCTTATAGTATACACGAGGCTCAGGCGGGATGTACATGTAAGCCTCGTTGTTTTCCAGTGCTCTATCGTCATGACTCTTGCTGGCACTTATTGTGAGTTGGCTCATATCCACAGGCTGGTCGACGATATATATCGACTGTCTTTCCGAGTGCGAGATCCGCCTTGCAGAGTCACCGTAGCCAGAATCGATACTGCCGTAACCACCTGGAGTCCTTGGAGCAGGATAGCCTGCTGTTGAGGTACTTGGATTGCTTCTTGCTAACTCTCTGTTATTCTGAACAATCCAAAGCATCATCTGTGACAAATCCTGTACTTCTGCCTTCCGCCTGAAAGTTGGTCAGCAAGTTTTGTATCAGCAGGTAGACAAGACCTACCATTCTTCGTATGCTTCATCAGTGTCGAAATCATCTGATTCTAAGGTCATCCTAGAATTTAAGCTCATATGTGCTTGATACGTCTTCAAGTCTTGTAATGCTGCTCTTTCCGTCCATAGATCTCTCTGGTCATCAATATCTGTCTGTACTTGGGCGAGCGTCTTTTTGAAGGTATGCGCAACTGTCTGCACGAGCGGCATATCTTTGACATGCTGACTCCGTGGAACCTCCATTTCCACAGCTGTGGCTGCTCCTCCGGTTGTCTGTGCTGCGGTCGCCAAGTCTTTCTCGTGCCGTAGGAGCTTCGTCTCTAGTGTCTGTAGACGTGTAGCCAATTCTGGCTTCTCTTTAGCCCAGTCATTCGCTTTAAGAATTGCGCTGAGTAGTCGTACGAGAAGGGCGACATGTCGATCCACCATGAGCTTCCAACTATCGTCACCGGCTGGTCTTCCCTTTTGCAGCTCTTTCGTTGCGCTTGAGTAGAATATCAGCAGTAAATCCTCGGCCTTGCGATCCTTCTCGACCCCTTTGCGGAAAGCAGGACTCGAGAATTCATTGAAGAATGTCGCGAAGCTTCGTTTGACTAGTGCATCCGCATATTCGGGCATACGTTCCGTTCCTTGCACAACACCACGCAATCTTTCATCCAGCTTCTTTATGAAATCCTTTGGTAGGCGTGTGCTCTTGACATCCCGCACAACGGAGAAATCTTTGGCAACAATCTCCGGAAGAGATGTGCCTTGTCGCGCTACGGCAGGGCGTGGGGGGGTTGCCGCATATTGAATTCGCTTCTGCTTTGGTTGAAGGAGGTGGCATAGAAAAGCAGCGCGAAGTGCGAAAGTGTATGCATCGTAGCGGGACACTACTGGTCGAGGGGCACGAGTAGCTTGGCGCTGAGGTCGCGCTGGTCGTCCGAGGCTGTCAATGTGTTGTTGTAGTCCGATAGAGCGGCCTGAGCTTGTCGACATATCAGGGTATGCTTCTTGAGTTGCAGAGGGTGGTAGAATGGCGAGGCATCGATACTATACTATTGCATAGCACAGGAATGGCGAGAGCGAGGTTAGTTCGAGAATGTTATCAGTGGCAGACAACAGCTGGTTCGATAGACAATATTCACACGTTAGGCAGACAATCTATGTCGTTGCCGGTCTATTATTGTTGGCTGGCAGTGAAGGTCACCACATGTTTCACAACGGCAATCACGGCGGAGTGGAGGCCGTCAAATTGTGGGGTTGAAACAAAATCTTGGAAGTACTACTGGAGTAGGTAGTCTAGACTCTTGATCTACTTTGTATGCTAGGTTTGGACGTCCCTATGCTGCAGCAGATAAGCCAGGCTTGCAGAGACTGTTCATGACATTAGAATGGTTCATACAGGTCGAATAGCGGTCAGAGCATTTGAGCAAGTCGATGCCTTTCCTTGAAGACGGATCTGGTCGTCTTTGCAATGGGCCTGCCGATGGCGTGGCACTGTTTCTCTTCCTTCCTCATTCACAGCTCTTCTGTGGCTTCTCTATACCTTTCAGTCATATCTTCGTTCGTCGTTGTGAATGTTGTTCGTTTTGCTTCGACCTCATCAGCAGCTGCTGCCTGTAATAGCTCGTCGTACACATTCGGAGACGCATCGTCACCAGTCTCTGAGAAGACGGGTGATGGCAAACCTGCAAACTCCTCCTCAAGCATTCCTTCCACATAGTTGGTCTCATCTATACCGTAGGATGGCGTAACATAAGCCACGGAGCGATCCATGCCAGATCCTGCCACAGCCAATCGATCTGCAGCCTCATTACCTTCATTACCAGCATGTCCTTTCGTCCACAGAAATCGTGTCTCTACACCTCGCTCTGCACGTTCATTGACCTGTTTGACGATACCTTCAATTAGTTCCCTGTTCTCCACTGCCTTGCCCTGTGATGTTTTCCAGTCATTGATTCTCCATCTCTTGGACCAGTCTGTAATGCAGCTGATCGAGTAACGACTGTCTGTGATTATTCTGACAGCTTGATCTCTCGGCGCCACGTCAAATGCTCTTGAAATTGCAATGAGTTCAGCTCGCTGATTAGTCTGTCGGCCAGGGACAGGACCTTTGAAACTTCTGTATAGCAATGATCAGTATAAGAGATTCCTGATCTTGGCTTTGCTTTATCCTTACTTTCCGATCGGCATGCCGAAGTAAACTCCCCACCCAGCTATTGCCTTGCCTTCCACTCCATTGCTTTTGCAACATCCATCCGTGTAAATATCCACACATGCACTCAGGTTTACCCCAACTGGTTGCATCTTGTAGGACTCCCGTTGTGCCGGCGTCTTGTATGCAACGTACCCACTGTTGGATGCTTCGGGTGCCAGCATCAATCTCGGATCGAACCCATCCTCTGCGCCACTTGGGAGAGGGCCTGTTCCTGGTCCATGTGCTGTCTCGTCAAGATCCTCTTCCTCCGCAGCCATGTAACCTGTCGATCTCTTCTGCTTCTTTGCTGCTGGTGCCTTCTGTTTCGAATCTTCCGTCTTTCGTTTCGTGGTTGTAGGTGCGATAACAATGTCGCCATTTCCTACGTCGCCTGGTGCCGGAGTTTGTGGTGCACTGGTACCGCCATTCTGCACAAAAGCTTGCGCATCCTCTCTGCTCGTAAATGCTTTGTACACAGGTTTTTTGGCGCCCGTAATCTGTTCTCTACATTCCTCCCACGTCGTGTATACACCAGGTTGTAGCCCACTATGAACAGCATACCATTTTGTCGGCTTCCCTGCTGCTTTTACTGGACCACCATTCGACTTTACGAATGCTTCGGCTTCAGTTAGAGAGGGGAAAGATTTGACTGCGGGGAAGTCAGTGTACGTAGAGAAGGAAGGCGTGATAGTGAACACACATATAGCACCCTTGTGACCTTTGACTTGCGCTAAGCAATCATCATAAGTGTGATAAACGCCTGGTTTTGCACCAACACGGACAGCATAGAACTTGGGGCCTTTCCTTGCTGACGTAGGCATCGTATCTTGGACGTGATGGATAAGTGGGGGTGAATGAGAAATAGGCTGCGCTAACGCAAGCCTCTGGAGCGCTCGATGCAGTTGGCGGACTGGTCGTGGCAGATTGGCGAGATTGATCCGGAATTAGTGTGTAGATGGGTGGCAAGGACTACGGTCGAGTCAAATCGAAGAACAGCAGTGAACAGTGAAAATGAAGGTGGAGTGAATGTTTGAATGTTTGGACAGGGCAGTCTCGACGAAGAGCCGCAGGAACGATCTGCATTGGCCGGCACGTGCAAATTCGGAAAGAGGGACGGGACGGGCCTCCTGTCACGACATCGCTACCTTACCTTACCTTACCTACCTACCTTAATCTAAGCAACATCCGCCAGTCTAAAAGCTTTGAGGTCGATATCGTGAGGCAATATGTGAGAACAAGACAGTGACGACTAGTTGGTGATTCGATATCCTACGAACGTGATTCACAAGAAAGCACGGCTTCGATATGTTCGAGGTGACTACCCTCTAACATCTTCTAATCTTTGTCATTATCCATTGACCCAAACGTTCCAGCGACACGCCGAAGATCGCTATCGTCTTCGCCTTCACCGTGCTCGCTCTGTTGTTCTCTCTGCTGAAGAGCTGCAGGAAGTTCGAGCTGCGCAACGCACGTTCGAAGGCGCATACATCAGGACCGCTTTAGGCCAATTCTCCTTCTCCCTCATCGTCCTCAAAATCTTCACTGCGGAATTTTACAGTGTAGGCGCTTTGTTCGCCGTGTATGGCACCGGTATCTTGATTGCTAGCTTGTTCCGGCGACAACAAGGCAATCAGCAGTTCTTCCGCGAGACCGGACACGATGGTGTGGAAAGGAAGAAATTCAGGACTAGTGGGAATATGGTGGTAGTGTTGACAGCGTTGAGTATTGCAGCATACATAAGCCTGCTAGTCTTGACTTTACGACTGGATGCTACTTAATACATTATAATGAACTGCACGACCGGACTCCTCGTCTTTCTCGAAAGGGTCAACTCAACAGTGACTAATACTCAACTTGAGGAGAGTTATGTTATCAGAATCAACAAGACGGTCGAATCTGTTTCTATCTGAGGGTAATTAATCTTGTTCACGTAATAATGGAACGGCACAGCTTAGATGCTTCCATTTGGTTGAAAGCTTGGTCGATACACATGCTAAGGCGCGAATCTAGTCGAGGGCTAACGCCAGTACTACTAAGAGTCAAACACCCTTATTGTGATTATGATGCTTCGCTGGGGACTGTAGAGCACTGCGGCAAGCTAGTGTTATGAGTAGGTGGGGCCCAAGAGACAGGCATGTTCAAAAGTCACTCGTAGTCGTGTGACCCTCTTGGTCGCGTTTGCGTTTCGTCGTTTGTCACAAGGAGACTGCCTGAGTGGTTAGCCATGTTATGCACAGTGATGTGACAGACGACGCTATCTGAAGCCGGTTCTCACCGAGCTTCCTTCGTGATGATATATCCCGAGTACAAGCTACTGCAGTCCTTCCTCGGCAGCCAGGTGCGGTGCATGCAGGCTTCCGGCTCTCGAGTGGTTATCAACTGGCAAGATTTTCCGACGGATATATTGGCTAATCAAACGCTTTCCACCGTCAACGATTTTGGCCTATAGCATTTTAGGTATTATCGCTTGTTTGTGTCCTGCTTATCGCACCAAAAAAGCAGGGTTTCTCATTGGAAGAAAGCTGTTCATGAAACGGGCCCAGTTCGCGGAGTTACACACATGGCGATCGTCATGATCGTTTCACTGTGGTATCACAACGTGAAGTCTTGCCTTTCGTGGTGGTGAGGGGTAAAGCAAAAATTGTCGAGAATATGTTTACAAGCGCAGGCATAGTCTGTATGTCAAAGCAAGGTTGCTGCCCTCTAGCACTCATTGCGGTGCCCAGGGTCGTTTGCTGCTAGGTCGTGGGTATGTTGGTGCATCGACTGTGCAGGCAGGAAAAGCGGCTGGAACCGGCTGATATCGGAAGCAGACAACGTGGTATACCTTGGTGCTTTAGCGTGTTTCGAAGCAGCACATCCTGAGCCACATCTCCACCATGAGTGCAGTAGCTGCTGATCTAGCAGCATATTACGAGCCGGTTTGGAACCTCGAGCCAGCTCGCGAGCTGATCATGAACAGTATCCGTGATCCTACACCGAACGAGAAGCGCTGGCGAAGCACGCACGATAAAACCAACGACGACAGAACCTGGAAAGACCCCTGCCAGCCTCATTGGAGTACCAGTACGGGTAGCGGCAGCGCAAACGTTTGGTCTTGCATAAAAAACGTGATTTGGTGGATGTGGGGGAAAGGTTTATCGAAAGAATTGTTAGCGCGAATAAAGTGTTCCATTGTGTCTTTGCGTTTTCCCTCTTCTCTTGGTCGCACACATTCGTTGTGTCCAACATGACTATCACCAGCTCATTGCTCTAGCTATATAGTATCATCCTGATACCCTCCCGCTCAATTCTTCGCCTTACTTTGCCTTACCTGCTCCTTCTCCTCTCAAAAACGTTTCTCATAACGGGAAACGGCCATCGTCGTCTGTTTCGTCTGATATTACAACACAACACATTTGTTGCTTGACGTAGGTAGGTTTCGCAACATGTTACGTATCCACGAAGCTCACAAATTGCTCCCTAGTAGCTCTTGAACCAATTGGCTTCGACTCAAGCACGTCGCTCCTCTACGCAGCCTTGCACTTTCCAGCCTCGTTATTCTATCAAATCCATCCACCATACCATCTCCAACTCCATCTAGCAGGCTCGCTTCATCCTTACTCCTATCTATCGCGACGACTACTTGAATACTTGCTGCTCGAACTCACCCTCTCTGCGACTTAAAATTCCATCCCTTCAACCCACACCCTCTACCATACCTGCTTGTTGATTAGAAAGAGATGTGCTGCCAAATGATGCTCGTCTACGAATGCAGGCACGAGATAAAGGGCACTCTCGCAAAATGTTCATCTTACAAGGCCAAGCAGCCATGCAGCCTAAGAGTAACTCGAAATCAGGAAGATGGGCCATGTCCTGATTGCACTGACAAGAAGAAGAAGAAGAGGTGAATAGTAAGTTTGTCGCTGGGTTGCACTTGCAACGTATCAGTTGCTAACGCATTCGGCCACAGTGATAATGTTGTTGAGCTTCATTCATGATTTCCATTTGCAGCTGCATCTACACATTTCGGCACATCTCGGTTTCAATCACATTGAGCGCTATCTACACTATCTGCCCTACCACGGGCAGCACGACTATTATGACATTAAGAGCTTGAATACATGACACAAAGGGAGACTGGATATAATTGAGAGTAGAGACTGTACACAACACTACCAAAAAGAGCTTTGAGCATGCTATGAAGTCCGCCGGAGGACCAGATCAAGCATGCAAGCTTCAGATGAAGTCAAGCATGATATGACGACTGCTTCCCAATGTTCGGAGGGATACCATGTTCAGAACAATCGCATTTGAGAAGGAAGAGCGAGCAAGACTATATGCGAAAGATGCGTTCGTTCATCAATGTATCTCAGAGATGAATGTACGCATGAAGCGATGCCAACGACATACTTTGCTATTTCGTACACAAAGAACAACACGATACAAATCTGACCACAGTCGAAACCTCCTTGTCTACGTTCCACGTGTTGTGTGTGCATCTATATAATCTTACGTGTCAATCGTACAAACCCAGCTCTAGCATGCTGTTGACCATCGAGCTACACCTGAAAAGGGGGTTGAGTGTACCAGTACTTACGTAAGTAATGTATGGCACCTCATGCTTCTCTAATCATCACACTCCCTTCGCACATTGCAAAATGATTCAGTATGGAAGAAAGTGCTGATACCGTGATATCTCGTCAATGATGCCTCTAGTCTCTCATGTCCATCGAGATTAATTGGGAAGCCCTGACCGGCAGCCCCGCAGGTGATGCCCTTGCCGAGTCAATACGTGCCTTCATTCACGAGCGCTTCCAACAGGTCGAGCTACCCAAGCTCATCCGCTCAGTCAAAGTACATGCCTTTGACTTTGGCAATGTGCCTCCAGAACTAGTGCTTAAAGACGTCTGTGACCCTCTGCCAGACTTTTATGGCGAGGACGACGATGACGACGAAGACGAAGATGACCTACCAAACGGCTCAAGCATTCCAAATGAGTACAATGCAAATCAGCAAGAGCAGAGAAGACGCAACGAGATGGAAGCTCATGACGCGAGGATGAGGAGTCACAGCAGCGCCACCACTGCAGCATCTGAATCACGAGGACGGCCGTTCAGCAGGCCAACGCTAAACACCTCATTTACTGGCGCACCATCCATGCGGTCGACTCTAGCAAGTCCCACGGGCCTCTTAACACGAGCACAAACGCCGGGCATACCAGGCGGTACAGCCAACATGAGCTACTTCCACCTTCCACTCTCGTCTACACGTTCCGGAGCCATCACGCCACTCGCGGCTGTAGCAGGTGGCCACTACGGAGGCTGGCCTGAAATGCACCAATCTTACAACCACTACACTCCCAGTAACGACCTCGATCAACTTTCTCCCGAGCTGCATCGTGCATCGACTAGCCATCATAACCACACCCATAACAACCACAACCTGCACCACTCCACCTCGCACTCCCCCGGTTCACCACCCACACCCAGCTCCAGCCCGCCGACCTCTCCCAACCACAAGGACAACCACGTCAACGACGACAGATCCCCAGACGACGTCCAAATCGTAGCGCACCTCCGCTACTCCGGCAACATCAAACTCTCTCTGACCGCCGAAATCCTACTCGACTACCCAATGCCCAGTTTCGTGGGCATACCCGTGCAGCTCAACGTGACAGGACTGACGTTCGACGGCGTGGCCGTGATTGCGTACATGAAGAAAAAGGCTCATTTCTGCTTTTTGGCGCCCGAGGATGCCGAAGTTGTCGTCGTTGGAGATAGCGTTGACGGCAGTGCTGCTGGAGGGAATGGCGATAGAGCTGGTGGTGGTGGTGGGAGTGGAGTACGAGTGGGAGGGTTGTTTGAAGAGATTAAAGTCGAGAGCGAGATTGGATTGAAGGTGCAGGGCAAGCAGGTGTTGAAGAATGTGGGCAGGGTGGAGAAGTTTGTGCTGGAGCAGGTGAGGAGGATTTTCGAAAGCGAGTTTGTCTACCCGAGTTTTTGGACTTTCTTGGTATGAGTCTCTTCTTGGCGACAGGTCAGCTTTCTTAAGATGGGTTGTTGGGGAAGCTTGATCGCAAGTATGAAGCATGGATAGTTGCTTCGAGGAGGAATCGGCACCAGGAAAGTGGTGATATCGTTGCAAGAAATATACAGCCACAGGAGTCCTCACATTGCTGACTTCGTGCATGCACGGAATTTTTAACACACTCTCAGCGAGGAGCACAGAGAAATGAAGCGAAATCCAGCAAGAAAGATCGATAGACCAAGTAGAAAGGCAGGCAACATTTGGCAGTCATCGGAACGTGAAGAAAGGTGTTGGCAAGGATTTTGTTCTATACATCCCGATTTCAAACTCGTCTCAATCTTCCCCATCATTTCCCACATACTCTCTCCTACTACCTGCGCTTAACCCTTCTTTCCAGCACCCTCGCCGCTGCCTCCACCTGATGCCTCGGAGTCTCCAAGACCGGTACCTTCCTCAGCGCCGCCCTCGAGCATACGGCCGTGCTTGGAGTTAAGGTAGTGGTTCCTACAAGAAAAGGATAGATGTCAGCCTCAGCTCAACAGGATCGTAACAGCGCCAGCATGTTTGCTGATGTGAAAAGGGCCTCCATCGTCTTCTCAATTGTCTCCTGCTTGTCTCTCCTCAATCCTCCTCAAATAAAAGTTGAAAGATATACCTCTTCTCAGCCCAGTCGATGATAAAGTACAACGCGAATCCCCATGGGACAAAGTACATGACCTGTCCACGGCTTCGGCGGTATGTGTTGAAGACTGCGGCGTTCATGGCACCCGCGAAAAGCTTTTGACGGTTGGCAGAAAGCGCATATGTTGTGACACCCTTCTGGGGTTGCGAGCCTGTGGAATTTCTATGTAAGTGTCTTGCGTATGGTGGTATGGATTATGATGCGTGGCGGGTTCGTTTTTGGTTTGAGGATGTGTGAGGCTGATTGGAATGGTGATCCAGATTGGCGATTGGTATGCGAAAGTCAAGCCAAGGATTAATTACCTAGGTTACCCCAGTGTCCCATCCATCTATCAACAAGCATGCATCAGTAAAAGCTCAACGAGATGGCAACGTGGTGAGTCCAGGCTGCTGAATTTGGTTGTCGCAGCTGGGATGGGTTGGGCTTACTGTCCGGGGACCTTGCCACCACCTCCTGCGCCGCCGCCGCCCATTGTTAATAGTAGTTGATAGGTTGGTGGGAAAAGAGTGTATTGACAACAGAGCGCTAGTCGAGATTGTTGCTGCTGGTGAGTGGTGCTTGCAGAAACAAGTTGTTGTTTGAAAGTGAACCTTGAAGTCAGACTGTCAAAACCATTGCCGTTCTTGGCCCGGATTTTAGAGGAAGCATGTGATCACAAGGTAAGGCGAACTTCAGAGAGAGGCAACCAAGACAAGACGATCAACTATCAACTATTCTATAGCTTGCAAGTCACTTTTACAGCAGTCCACCGCCGAGTACAAACTTCATCACACCCACCACATAGCTTCTATATTCCACCAAGATGGCAGAACGTCTCCTCGGTGGCCTTTACAGACTCGCCGTCCCTGGCGCCATCGCCCTCTTCGGCGTGCAACAATCCATCTACGATGTCAAGGGTGGCACAAGAGCAGTCATCTTTGATCGTCTCTCCGGAGTCAAAGAGACCGTCGTCAATGAAGGCACACATTTCCTCGTTCCCTGGCTCCAACGCAGCATCATCTTCGATGTCAGAACAAAGCCAAGAAACATTTCAACCACAACTGGCAGCAAGGACTTGCAAATGGTTAGCTTGACACTGAGAGTGCTACATCGTCCAGAGGTCACGAACTTGCCAAAAATCTATCAGGTATGCTGGATGATCCATAATCTACCTCCCAAACAACAAAACACTCACAGCATACTAACCATACATCTGAATCCCACAGAATCTCGGCATCGACTACGATGAACGTGTTCTTCCCTCCATCGGCAACGAAGTCCTCAAAGCCATTGTTGCTCAGTTCGACGCCGCCGAACTCATCACGCAACGTGAAGCCGTCTCCAATCGCATCCGTACAGACCTTCTCAAACGCGCCCAGGAGTTCAATATTGCGCTCGAAGACGTCTCCATCACACACATGACCTTCGGCAAAGAGTTCACAAAGGCCGTCGAAGAGAAGCAGATCGCACAGCAAGAAGCAGAGCGCGCAAGGTTCATTGTCGAGAAGGCCGAGCAGGAGAGGCAGGCGAATGTCATCAGGGCAGAGGGAGAAGCTGAGGCGGCCGATACAATCAGCAGGGCAATTGCCAAGAGTGGTGATGGATTGGTGATGATTCGACGAATCGAGACACAGAAAGACATCGCGAACGCATTGGCGGACAACCCGAATATCACGTATCTGTCCGGAGGTGGTCAAGGGCAGCAAGGTGGTGAGAAGGGAGGAGCCAGCTACCTGCTTGGTCTGAGGACGTAGCGAGTGCGGCAGCGATATTGTAATGATTGTGATTGAAAGGCATGGTGTTTGGAAGAAACATATACCAGCCGCTTCCTTTGAGTCGAGCCTTTCAATGAGTGTCCGATATGCATAACAAACTTTCTACTCTCAAGACTATGTTAAGATTCCTTGATTGTTCTAATGCTGCATAAGCTTAACGCCACAATTGCAACACCCATTGATACAAATAGAGAAGCACGATGAAAAACCAGAACAGCGTCGTAACAGTGAATATACTCTTCTCATCTTCCAAGCTCTTTTCGCCTCCCTGTCCTGTACCTGCCACATCCCTCATCGGGCTGCATATTTACTGCCACATCCACAACCTCTTCCGCTCTATTTTTTCAAACCCTTACTCCTCCATCCCTGGCCTCCATGTCGCCAAACACATCCCTTTCCTCAATCTCGTCATCGGCATCATACTCTTCCCAACTTCTCTTCCTCCCTCCACTCCACGGCACATCGACTTCTGCCCGACTCCTCTGCTCCATCACCACTCTCATTTCCTGCCCATCACGTCCAACAACATTCTCGATCCGGCCATAACCAAACGTGGCAATGTCGACGTTCTTCGGACTCACCATGCCGTCCTCCCAAACGTTATTGTAGGTGGCATTCTCCTTGTCGTCGCCGTCAGCAGGGAACGAAAAGTCGCGGAACAGACGTGCTGCGCGCTTGGTGGTGCTGGTGCGCTGGGCATCACCACGACTGAAGAGACGCAGGATTGGACGGCGCTGGCGAGGGATGATGGCTGTTCCTTTGTATCTTGCGTCGTGGTTGCCAGTTTCGTTCAGGGTGGAGACGTCCAGAATTGTGATGCCGTTTTTGGGAACTGCTAGATTGGTTGCTGTGGAAGCTGGGTTGGCGAAGGCTGTCGTGCTCAATGTCAAGGGGCTGATGAGAGTGCCGGGTGATGGTTGAGGTGGGAGTGGGAATGTGTTGTTTTGGAAACCGGTCGAGTTGCTGGTGGTGGCGCTGGGAAAGACGAAGAGACGCAGCTCTTGTAATTTGGTGGATGCAGTGTCGGATTGCTTGTGGTTGAGGCTGCTTGGGAGGTGAGGTTGACGAGGAGTGTCTAGGATAGACTTGTGCTTGATGTCGTGCTCGTAGCTTTTGCTGCGGAGGCGCGGGAAGATGGTGTAGGTCGCTTTGATGGGCATTTTCTGATAATGTGCGTGGTGTCGAAAGATTGGAAAATGCTTCTGGTTGAGAAAGTGTAGATGTTATGTTTTTGTGGCTATGTTGTAGAGTGTATGATGAGCTCGATACAAGAGGAGAATGAAGAGGCATTATATGTTCTTTCCATCCTCTGGGTCTCACGCATAGCATCAACTGTAGACCTGAGACAAACGCAAGCAGCCAAACTGTCTTGCTCCAAGAATAGGTCAAACATGAATACGCACGATACAGACTGGTGTCATGACAAACATTACTGCTAGTGAAGGAAATGTCTGGCTTGCTTGCTGCACATAATCTTGCTTTCCAGACCAAACAAATCGCTGGTTTAGACTATGCTCAGGCTATGGTTTTGACAAAGCACATGATGTTTCAGAGTGTCTTGTTTCGGACTGACACACATGATTGTCTTCATTGCAAGCACTTGACTGGATCACGCTATTGCCATTGGGATGATCATGATTGCATACGATTGTGGGAGAGAATATCGATAGAACAAACATAGTCGGCGGGCTGTAATTAGAAGCATCGAACAGTCGAACAAAGAAGACTTGGAAAAATACAAACAATGTTGTATGCTTGGCAACCTATGTCTTGGCACACGTCTGATTGCAGTACCGATGTCGACCAATCTCAAATTCCACTTCGACATTATCCAACTCTGCGCCCGATCCTCCTTCCTCGCACCAACAGTCTGCCACCATGAAGCTTGCACTCGTCTGAAGCATCGCGACTATCTCGATGAAGAATTACCTCAACAACCTAGGAGAAGCGGTTGCAGCTGGTTCAACAAGGAAAGAGTGGCTACAACCAGGGACATGGTATAAGCATACGAAGCAAGAGGATATCTCAAGAGGCGGTCAAACTCATATCAAATGTTTCTATATCCTTGCAATGACACTCAATGTGACCGGGAAGACATGATGGGTAAGGCATCATAAAACCATACAGTTGTCAAGTCTCTATGCTTGACCCATCCTGGATACCACCATGCCGACATATCACTCATAAACTCGTATGCCACTATCGTGAACACGTAATCCTTTTTTTGTTTCTTTCCTGGTTCCATATCTGTCTTCGTTCTCGTCTGGTGCGGATGCGCTTCGTTTGCAGTAATCAATCATCAAAGTCAGCGACTGAGATTCACGTCTCCCATCTGGTTGAGAACAGAATCCAGGTTCGAAATATAAGTGCCGACCTCTTTCGAATTCGGGAATGGGAACAATCCGGAGTCCTGGGATCTGAACTCTGCTGGAACTGTGACGGCTGCAGTCAAGGATTAGTAGGGGGTTTTCGATCACCTCAAGAACTATTACACTCACGGATCATGACATCAGTCGAATCAGGTCCTCTTCTTGGAGCCTCATAGTCGATATTTTCAAGATACTTTAGCGAACGAGGTGGCAGTTGGACTCCCATTTTGTCGGCCATTCCTTTGAGTGACTGCAGCATCCACATAGCCACATTCCATTTCTCTCCAATTTCTCGAAGATTCCTGACAGCATTTGTGAAGATGTCGGAAGAAGGCTCTCCGGGTCGAAGGTGGAACAACAGAGCAAATGCTGGTAGCCAGTTGCATTGCGAAGTGTAGCAATGACGCCAGAATGACCATCGTCCTCGAAAAGCGTTCATTGTGCTGACCAGATTACCTGCGTGTAAAAGCACGTATGTCCGAGGATGGAGTATCTCACGCCTGGTCCTGCCTGGATACTTGGGGATGAAGGAGGAAGGTTCAACGTCCATCTCCTGCAAGGACCTGAAGAGAGTGATGACTACGAGATCATAGTTGGCTCTGTCAAGAAATAATTTTAGCTGGGCTGTCTTGCGTAGGTATTTTCACCTGGTTCACGTACTGCAAGAGCTGGATATGTGGCAAGACGCTTCCGCCTGGTGCCATCGCATCAGGTAAGTCTTCTTTCCACTGGACCAGCTTATCGTAGATGTCATACGCGCCCCAGTACTGTTCAGCACGAATATTCTTGCTCCTCACTGCGTCCTGGATACTATTGACATACACCAACATCTCCCGGATGATGTCTGTCAGGTCGCACTTCCTGTCGAGCACTTCTTCACACAGGCTGTTCTCGGTACGTTGCGGATCTGGACATGGCCACCAAAGGTCAACGGGCTTTGCCACGCTTCCTTTGTAATGGCGGCCAAAGGTCTTCTCAATGCGAGGTCTTGCCAATCTTTCTGCGCCACCGTTGGCAATGCAGTGAAGGCTGACATCGGGTTAGATCATGACACGAGAGTGTAAAGGAACAAGATTACTCACGTATCCTGGCAATAAAAGCCCCAGATAATCTCCGACATAGCTCTCCAATGTTGACGTGCTTTAGGATCATATTCATACTCTTTTGGCCTCTGGAAGTCTTGACTGAGATTGAGCTGATCGTACGTCCAATAGAAGCGTTCGGCAAATTCGCTGCAGAGAAATCGTTGTCCAGCTGCACCTCTAAACCACATTGTAATCCACATGGCCTGCATGGTAGTGATACTCGGTGTGTTCGGATCCTCTGCACGGATAAGTCTCTCTGCTTCTTCTGCAAAGTGATGACCCCGGCTCTTCAGATCTCCTGGAAATTTGAAAGCTCCAGGATGTCGTGAGCTCATCGCGCCGATGGCGCAGATGGCGTTGACTAAGCATGGGGAGCAGAACTCTCTGGTCAAGTTGTTGGCGGCTCCTGCTCCTGGTAGAGAAGCACTACACATGTCTTCCAAGAATGCTGGCTTGTTGACATAGTTGTACCAAGGCCACTCCCAGAGAAAAAATCGGGTTACCAAGGCTGAAACGAGCTCATCGTCGTCTGTGACTGTTGTCCAAGGATGTGCTGGAACATTCGCGGACCAGAGATACAACACAGCGTTGGACTGTACAGGATCGGAGGACGACTTGTCGGAGTTGTCGAGAAAGGGAAAGCCATCGCAACTGAAGAACGTTAATACTGAAGCATGATCATTGAAGCATGACTACTTACAGTTGATTTAGCTTGTCGGCAAGACCTGAAGGTTTTGATGATGCCGCCCCTGTTGCAGGACCAGCATTCGGAGTCCAAGGTGTCCACCGCACAGATGGACGAGGCGGCGGCGAGTTGATGGGAGGCTGCAAGAATGAGGAACGGCTGGAAGAGCGCGACTGTGGCCGATAGGTGAAGACGGACGATTGCCCTGTAGTCTGTCGAGTTACCGGCCAGACATCGCTGGACGATGTTTTTGGCGTTGCTGCCTCAGTCGTGGGTGCCAATATGCGTCGCAACGAACCAGGTGCAGGGGCAAAGTCAGATCCACCATCTGCTGCTCGTTGTGTAGAATCAAGCTTGCCGAATGCTGGCAGTGTTGCCCAGGTCGGTTTGACTAGCAACGCTGCCTCACTGATTGTTGCCACGGCTTCATCAGCATCTTGTGTTTCTCTGATGCGACGCAGTATTTCGACTGCTTCTTGTTCTGTGCCGTGTCGCAGCCCTTTCACAATGTATCTGAGCTGACTGTTATCTTCGTTCAGAGCTTCGTTTTTGCGCTTCAAAGCCCAGCTACGGGGCATCCCGACATCAGAGTCGTATACGCATTCTTGTGAGGCTCCTGCACAGCGTCTGCAAGGCTGGGCGCCATCGCACTAAGAGAAAGAGGAAGAGGTGAGCTTTGTTATCTCTTTTCGAACGTTGTTTCCCTGCGTAAACTCTTGTGTGCTCACTTACCTTGCTCTTTCTTTTCTGACAATCTACAAAGAATGTCAGGGGATCATGTTCTCGGCGAGAGATGACAAGGGAAGCCTACTAGTGCATGCTACTTGCTGTCGGTAGCCTTTCTTCGTGGACGATGGCTGTGCATCGCCTGCAGAACCTATTGGCGCGAGCTGAGGAACTCCTTGTGGCAATGTTTCATCGAGTCTTGTGCCTGTGGCAGAGTCGATCACCTGCTCGCTAGATTGGCGTGGAAGTATAGGGCGGTATGAGCTTGGTCCTCCAGACTTCTGTGGACGCTGTTCTTGATCCGCCATTTGGTTGTCTTGTCGATTGATCTTCCTTTCCTTCGCTATGTTATTCTGATCGGGCTCTTCAATTCTCTTGGCACCCTTTTGCTAGCTGACGGAGTTCTTAATGAATGTTGCACAAAGGTAGGCAATAGCATAGCTTTTGGTGAGTGCAAGATGTGATGTAACAGAGAAGAGGTTGAGGAGGAAGAGATGCTGAGAACAATTGAAGCCACCCGATCAACCAACGGGACCTGGTCCCGTCAGTAACACGAGCAAAACATATATGTTTCGCCGCCTCATCCCTCGCCAACTGCAAGATGACTGACTGTCAATAATAAAAGTGTCAAGCGTCGGCGATGCTCTCCGGCCAATGATGAGCAGGAAGTACCTCCTACACCAATAGGATCATTGCGCCATGAACGGCTTTCGGAGTAGCCCGAGCTTGTGCGTGATTGGCTCCATGTTTCGGCGAAACTGCGGTAGACAGAGTAGGTTAGAAGGACCTCAGATCTATGGGGAAGTCGCGTTTGGTTATGACTCAATAGTTTCGTGATTGTTTGATTATATTGTGAATGCAGTGACCTTTAAGGCCACACCACAACATACTTGCACATCAATCATCAATCATACCAACAACGCCGCAGAATGGCGGGCTCGTCCAGTCAGCAGAAATGTCACCTCACCGCGCTACCACCCGAGCTTCGCCTAAGAATCTACGAGGCACTCTTCGAGAAGCCAACAACAAATGTGGTACTCGCCATGTGGAAGAAGGCAGATTTCTGTGCTTACACAGGCTCCCCGTATCAAGGCAACACTCAAAACCATGCTGTTGCGTTGATGAAATGCTGCAAGCAACTCCATGCAGAGGTTGCTCCTATGATGCGTGAGAGGCTCTCCTTCAAGCTACTACTGTTCGGTGAGGCACGTCCGTCCAAGTATGACATGAGCGATATGTAAGTCTTGATGGTAACAGGTAGTTTTATCAAGACAACTGACATCTGAAAAGCAAGGGTATCAGCGACATGGTTCTACGCGTCCCAATCAAGCGCATTAGCATCTCCATCAGAGTCGAAGGTCCGAAGCAGTGGAAGATCGCGACACCGAACATTCGTACTCTAGCCGGTCTACTCACGGCACAGGAGGACTTGATCATGACCGATCTCGAAGTTAGCGACACCAATACCAATCGTACTGCACTCAAAAATCCTGTCGTCGCAGCTTGCAAGGCGTTTCAAGCACTGAAAGTGCCGAAAACCCTCAAATTCCGCTACTTCGGCTGTGAGCCAGACTACTGGGAAGAACCAGACGAGTACTTTGGTGGGGAGGAGGTATTTGAGTGGGAAGACTTGCTGAAGAAGTTGGGATGATGTGTCTTGCAATTGTGAAGTGCTGGAATCTTGCAGGGACCTTACTCCGGCATACGACAGCTAAAAGTGGTACCTTATACTCCACGCGGGCGGCAAAATTCGTCAGGATCAGCGGTCGATAGAAACATCAACTTTCGTAATCACCTCAATGTAATGCTAATAACACGGTCTCAGTCACGTTCAGTACGCCTGTAGAGACTACTAACCCTTTGAATCAGATGCCGTTCGAACAATCTAATATGAATAAGGCTGTACTCCGTAGTAAGAAGCACAGGAAGTTCAAGCGTGGAGGCACGAATTCCGTCACCCACACGGGAATCATGCCTAAATCACCACGTTACGGCTTCAGTCGCGGTATGCTCGACTTGGCAGTCGGAACTGAAGTTGATTGGCTAGGTCTTTATATTCTCTGTATGTGAGAACATCATAATCAGGTAGTTGTAGTACAAGACACAGATCTGCTGGAAGATGATATCTGTCGTTCGAGTAGTATATTCAAGCAGCCGAAATCTTGCGAATTCCCACGGAGGCCGGCACTTCGTTCACTCAAAAGCTGGCAGTATTGTCATATTGAAACTATCATATCGTGAAGTGGATGTAGTTGCTTCATCAGTCCTGTGAGGATGTCTGGCAAGAGCTCAGGTACGGTGTTATACCAGGAGAGACAGGACTTGGTACGCAGGTATTGCAAGCTGGGCATCGTTACGAATATCCTCGATTACTTTCTCAATTGCTCTTTCTCCAATACAATATGTCGAGCTTTCTGTTCAAGCCACCGTCAATTTACCACCAAAGTTGCAGCAATCTATATATATCTATGTACGTCCGGACATACCACCAATCCAAAAGAAAACAGCAGAAAACAAGCGTAGGGTATAATGGTAGTCATCGTGCGTAACCTGTTTGTACATCCTTCTTCGCCCAATGGTGCATTCATATCATTCCTTTCGCATAAAATCATCGCACCCCCTCGATTCCCAATCCTTGCCCATTTTCATGTACAGCCGTGGGTCCTGAGTGATCGTCCTGGTTGATGATAGTCGAGTTTCTCAGACTGCTCTGCTCTCTTAGGCTTCCAGCAATTCCATTGCCAATGCCGCTACCAAGCCCACTTCCACTCCCACTGCCAGTACTGATACTATGTGCATCACCACTAGCACTACTGCTATTGACAGAAGAGTTCCGTTCCGATGCCATCATCGCCTCGGCGTCTTCGCCATACGGTCTGCCATCATCTTGAGGATCTCGCAACTCGACACCTCTTCTCCTTCCTGACTCATTGGTCGTAACCATGCCCAACTCGTCAGTCCCACCTTCAACAGCCATTTCACCATCAAGTCCACTAACTCCCGCTCCCTCTTCAACAACTTCTCTTAGCTCGGCTGGCCTTTCGCGTCTCGCTCGTGCCTTTTCGAGACTTATTGTCTTTTGCTGATACGTCGTGACGACCGCTCTACTCTCATCACGATCGATGGTCGCTTTCATGAGACACGCCATCCACTGTCGGCCTTCTGCTAGAGATGGCACAGCGAAATAGTGGACCGTGGGTTTAGTGAAATTGACTGCTTTGGAGAGACCAGATCGTGGAGGGAGGAGCTTGAAGATGAAAGTTTGATTGTCACCTTTCATGACTTGGGAGTTGGCATTGGGGAAGGTGGATGCACGTTTGCTTGGTGAGGATGTGGTTGTTGTGTTTGAGGATGAATTGGTCGAGTTTGAAAATGTCGTCGAAGCGCTAGCCGGTGAGGGCAGAGATGGTGTAGATGGTGTAGTCATGCTTGAGCCTGCACCAGTCAGTGTAGCATGTAGACCAGTCAGGAAGTCGTTTTCAGCAGGCAGGACGCGGTGATTCGATATGTCAATGAGTCCCTTTTCTTCCTTGTCATCCATTGAATAGTAGTAGGACAATCGTCGACCTTTCAGTACGAAGAAGCGCGATTTCCAAGTGGTCATCAAATTTGACGACTTCTTCTTCATCCAGCCGCTGTAGTCGCAATTGATCATTTGCTCTTGAGGTGTCTTCTTCTCGAGACCACGAATGTAAGCACTAGTGTGTTTCTTGCCTGACTTTCGTCGCGTATTGGTAGGCGCGGCGCCTGGACCTGGGAGTGGAGTAGACATGTCAGACTTGTTAGCGTCTTCGAAGTCTGGTTTCGAGAGAATAGAGGGAGTATGAGTGCCAGTGCTTGAGCCAGCGAGAGTGGGTGATTGTGTTGATGCGCCGTCGTTCTGTACAAGTGCTTTCTCACGGCCTGTCACTGCATCTGAGATTGCCCGGAATCCTTTGCGGTCATTGGATTCGCCTTCTTTTATATCTGACATCCGTTGTGATCGAGGTACATCGCTGGGCTCGCCCAATTTTGTGATCATAGGTGAGGGCGCTCCATTCATCGGCGCGCTTACAATCCGGCTCGTTTCATTTCTTAGCGCACTCTCGCTCCTGTTCTTTTCGTGCTGTGCGTCGCGTGATTGCTTTCTCGAAGTATTACGCTGTCTCTTAATGTCCAGCTCACTCCCGGACATGTAGCCTCTTTCCGGGTCGAATGCCGGATCAAATGTTGCTTGCGATTGTCTGTTCTCAAAGTGCGCACGATCAGAGCTCATTGAGTGTAGGTGAGCTGTTGACATGGGCCTGCTGTCGTTATTATAGGAGGGCTGTCTAGTGCCCTGAGGACCTTGTCTATTTGGCATGACCCAATTACGATCAAAAGAAGGCTGCTTGGCATGATTAGGTAGGTTGCGAGTGTTATCGACGGACGATTGACGTCTGGAATGTGCTGTTAAAGCCATACTTCGTACGGATGCTGCCGAAGGACGAGGACCTTGCGCCCCAGCTCCTGCTTGAGTTGGAGATGGCAATCTGTGCGTTATCTGATCCATAAAGTCCATACTTGACCCTTTTTGTGCTGACTTTGGTGTGTTCACTCTTGAAAAGTTCGGGGTTGTAAAAGTAGGCGACAATTGATCTTGAATAGGAGTGAATCCAGCTGTTGCTGCTGGTCTTGCTGTATTTGCTGGAGAAACTGTCTGTCCAAATTTGACTTGTTCCTGAAGAGTTCTAATCTTTTGCCAAGTTTTCATACGACGTCCTATCGAACCAAGCTTCAGCTCTTGAAGCAGAATAGTCGATTGATCCAGGTCCAGCAAGACCTCGCCAGAAAACTCCTCTTCCATAAATACCTCACAATGGTTCTTTTCTACTCCAACCTTTTCCAGGTATTCTGCTACTTTCGCTGGCGACCATTGCATCACTGTCTGTCGAGTAATGACATCATCTCCCTCTTCATCATCTGTTTCGCTTCCATTCACAAAAGATGGCCTTCGACCCATATCTGTACTATATTGACTGCCAGAATCGTTCGATACCCGTCTGTCCAGGCCATGTGGTACCGAGAGAGATGGTCGACTCATATCTGTGATGTGTTCATCGATGACGTTCATTGTCTCATCCATCACATTACTACTTGGCGGTGCTTGCACTCGAGGATATCCCCCAGGTGTTGACCTAAGAGAGCCTGGAAATGCATTGGTTGGTGACGACAAGCCGGAGGTTTGCGGTGCGAATGCGGACGGTGAGGTGGGAGAAATGGCGGAGGCGGACTGGTGTGGCAGGGAGAATGGTTCGTAGGCTCCTATCGGTACTTCCTGTGGAGATGTGGCGGATGGTGTTGTGGCGTCTAATCCATCGGATATGAAACCATGTGCATTATTCCGAGCTGCATTTGCTTGAGCCATAGCAGCTCCAGAAAGTGCTGGTTTTGGTGCCAGTGTCGTGTAGACTGCGTTACATAGTGTCAGCCGACGCAGTCTCAGCAGTATACATTTCTTGTCTTCACTGACCTTCTGGAAATAAGCCTGTTTGTTCGTTCTGCAAGTGCTGACCGAGGAACCAGCCATCACCAAAGTCGTCATCTCGTTCAATCAGTTTTATGCGATCACCTTTGGCAAGGCTAAGTTCATCTGGGCTTCTTGCGACAAACTCGTCTAATTGGGAAAGTCAGTCGTACACTTCGACGCTCCTGTGCTTCATCAAACATACGAACTACAACCAGGATATCACCAGGTTGTGCCTGAAGTTTGGTGCCAGTTTGCCTTGTTGTCATTATTGGCAAGACTCTTGTCGACTGTCACAATCGCTGAGGGCGGAGGATGGAGCGCCAGAACAAGAGATAGTCCGAGGGGAGGCTTCGAGCGCGATTACAGCATTGATGTAAAGGTGGTCAGAGTGAGGTCGAGGAGCAGGTGCGCAAGGTGTGAAGGAAAGGAGGAAGAAGGGGGCTCGCAGGCGAGTGCGAACACCAATTTCTATATTGACTTTTCGATTGGATGAATGGTGGAAGTGAAGCAGTCTGGTAGCTGCAGGTCGTAGAATTGATTGAGATTGAGGTGATGGTGTATTATTACCTTACACAGTATTAAGGTTGAGTAAGGAAGGTGGACCAGCCAGCCTCCCGCATTTCACGTGTCGAAATCTAATCTTATCTGATGCGCTCTCCATTCGTTTGCGACTTGCTATTGTTTTTCGACAACCTTGGAACCTTATTGGCAATGACAATCATCATCCAATCTCCCACACTTCCTGTCTATTCACGTCAATCAGAACCTGGCTTACCACTCGTCGCTCCCAATTGTCAAGATATAAAGCACTAACGAGCGCCGCTTCCTATAAGGTCTTACGCTATGTTTCCACTGCCATGACCGCGATCGCAAATATTGTCGTTTAATCTTCAAGGCACCTATGCGCACCTTCGTTTACCGCAAACATGCCTCGCGCACCCTCACAGAAGAAGCAGATTCAAAAAGAGAGTATTGGCGCAAACGACGTTCTGAACTCGAATAGCACTGCGGCACATTTCATGAACTACCTTCGCCCTCAGTGGTTACAGCAAAATTCCAATCCATATCCACCGCGACCACTGTTTCAAGATAGCAACATATCGCGTCCACTACACCCGCCAGCCCCGGCTGCTGTAGTGACCGCCGCAGCAGCAGTAGCAGCAACATCGCTACCAGTCGTCCAAGCACCATCCGCTCTGCCAGACCACCTGAGCAAAGATCGCCACAGTAATATAGGCTCGATTCGCAATTCTGTCGGACTACCCTCTCCAGTGTCAAGTGACGTTGCGTCACCCAGAAGAGCTTCACCAGGGAACAACCAGTCGGGAGCTAGAGAGGCTAATACCGAACGAACAGCTTCACACCCTCCAGATGCTGCCCGTCTTCCAGAAGTCCTGACTTCCTCGCAACAGCAGATACCTCTATCGCATAGTCTACCTGTCAATCATAGCGCAATGGGCTTACCATCTGAAGGAACATCGTCGCCTCAAAGACAGGATCGTCGATTACCAAGTTCAGTCTACAACGTCTCACAACTTCCAAGCTCCATAGTGACTCTGCCAACTGAAACATATGTGTCAGATACTCCTCAACAAGGCTCTGGTACAGCACAGCTAAGAACACGCCAAGAAACACAGGAAGCACTGCCTACGCTTCCGCGAACTACACAGGTTGGCGTGCACGTCTATTACGATCTTCCACAGTGTCAGATGAAAATAGGGCAATACTTCAAAGAGAAGACTGTTCAGAACCAGCTTCCACGGCCTCTAGCGAGGTTGCAGAAATTCATGCTAAATACTATACAGGAGCCGCTCGATACTTTCTATTTTTTGCTTCTTCAGCTAGTCTGCGTACATGCCGTACGTCCTGAGATGTTGCCGCAGGTTTTTAAAAACATCCCAAATATTGACGTTTCCTTGTCACTATCTGGGCATATTCTGGCGTCAATGGGCGGCTTCTCGGTCGATTTCGTGCGCTACTTTGCATCATTTCCTAGAGACATCAGCCAATTGTCACTAGTGCCAAACGAGCTGATAGTTGCATTGGCGAATTTCCTACAATACCTTCCAAGTCGCTATTCAGCGACACAAGCAACACTTCAGCAACGTGGCTTTTCAATCAGTCCGAGAGAATGCTGGAGCGCATTCGCACCTATTACTGCGCCATGTTCCAGATTGCTTCATCTTCACTTCCTGTCCACTGTTTTTCTGCTTTCACAGCTAGATGTGATGGAGTCGTTGGACCAGATGTTTGTGGAGTGTCAGAACTCGCTCCTAGCTCACATCAATCAGCCAGGACCTACGGCTGCTGCTCAGTCACGCTTCGAAACAATGTCGAGATCAATCATGCACAAGGCGATGATTGAACATGGCAGTGGCCTGGTAAGACCAAGCGTTGTGCCAGTCCCTCACATACCGCAGCAATTACTTGTGCGAAGAGCAACTATGCAGGATTCTATGATGCAGCAACCAGTGAGACAAACACCAGCAAATCAACACTATGCATCTCCACACCCTCTTCCCACCGTTCCATCAACACAACAGCCCACGATCCAGCGTCCAGCGTCCAGTACAGGCAGCTTTTCCTCATACATACAAAATCAACCAGCCCACGTCCAACCACGTCCGGGCCATCCTGCACAACGTCGGATGAGACCTCCCCTGGCGGGACACCGCACAAACCGTTCTGATAGCACGACCTTTTACCCTCAGCCTTCCCCGCAGCAGCTTCAACCGATTCCGCCTACCTCGGGTCCTGCTCCTGTTTATCCTTCGTTGTTTGCACGCCCAGGCGATCTTCCTTCATTGCCAGCAGATGCTCATCCTGAGGTTTACGCAATACACCAATCGCACCTCACTAATAAAGTCATGAAACTCGTCGATTACTATACTAACCCCGAACACACCCTCCCGCTTTATCAAATAGTGAATGAGTTGTCGTTAGGACCGAACCAGCTGAGATTCTCCACAGACACACCGGTTCACAGCTTCACGTTCGAAGTTTCCGAGGACCAATTCAGTCATCGTCCCGCCGAGAAAGTCATGTCAGACTTCCAACCATCGCAATGGCGTGTGAACAGGGAAGTTCGACTATTCCGCTTTCGTTGTGCAAAGCATGTTCCACAAGATGGGAGTGCGGCACAGAAAAAATGGATGGTTACTCCGACTTTCTGGCCTCTGAACTGCTACTTCAATTGTAATGGTCATATTATGGAACCGCGTAGGAGCAACCAATGGCACAAGAATTTACCTATCGATTTAATGCCGTTCCTAAAAGCTGGAAAAAATACGATCGACATCTTCATCAATAAGCTTCCAAACCAAAAAGTGGAGGCTTTTGTTGGTGCTGTTGAGTGCATCAAACTATCAACTGCAGATGACATTATCAAGGACGTCAGCGGAAGAGTCATGAAAGCGGAAGAATTGATCAAGTCTCTGGCATTGAAGTCGAAGTCATCCGCCGAGAACGATGACGATGAGTTGTCGATTGTTAGCGAATCCGTTCAAGTTTCTATATACGATCCTATTATGGGCTCTGGCATATGCAAGACACCTGTTCGAAGTGGTCATTGCAAGCACAAAGAATGCTTTGACCTGGAAACTTTTCTCCAATCGCGACTCAAGAGGCCGGAGAACGATGTATATGAAGCTGATAATTGGGTATGCCCAATCTGTAAAGCATACTCTGCACCATCAGTCCTCTATATCGACGGATACTTTGTAGATGTCCGGAATGAGCTGATCAAGACTGGGCGGACCGATGCTAGGTCGATTGTCATAAACAAGGACGGAACTTGGTTAGTGAAGGAGGAGTCCAAGGAAGATGAGCGTCAGAGCGGTATGGATGACCCAGAGCAAGAGCCCATTGAGATTATCCAGTTGGATTAGGAGGCTAATGATGCATGATTGCAAAAGGAAAAGAATGAAACAACGACTTTACGATATGAGATTGAGTACATATTCGGCGAGGTCTGCTACAGAGCACGTTATCAAGAGAAGGCGACGTGTGGTTATATGTCGTCAAGCTCAGTACATATACCCATAGATTTCAATAAGTAATCATTACATACTCATGCCGTAATCCCGTCATTGTGATTGGACAATGGTTCGAATACATCATCACCCCGCAGGTCACCCTCCATATACTTCGTACTCAGTAAAGACCAAGGTCTCTTGTCATCTCTTTCCCATTCCCTTCGTCAATCCAACTTCGTCTTACATGCTCCCTCTTCTCCGCACTACACTTACCAAACAAACCATCAAACCCGTGACTACATTCCGCCTCTTCTCAACTACCTTCCTCAACCCCGCAACAATGGCTCAAGAATACAAGCTTAAAGATATCACCTCCCTCTCCTCCATCCTGGAGAAGGACGGTTCGAAGCAGGAGGCAGAGGTTGAGGGTATCGAGAAAGGAAAGGTGCTGTTGATCAGGAGTGGAGGAAAGATACATGCTACCGGAGCAAAGTGCACTGCATGTATTTGAGACAACACCGAGTGCAGTGTAGATTTATTAATCAAAACCTCAGCACTATGGCGCACCTCTCGTCAAAGGTGTTGTCAGCAGCGATGGAAGGTTGACTTGTCCCTGGCACGGTGGTGAGTAAGGAAGAGTTTGGAGTAGTGATTGGTGACAAGTAGAGACACAGACTGATATACCGGTGTTTTCTAGCTTGCTTCAAGATTGAGAGTGGAGATGTTGAGGATGCTCCCGCACTTGACCCTATTGCGAAGTTCGAGATTGTAGAAAAGGACGGCGCAGTATACATCAAGGGCGAGGAGAAAGAGATCAAATCTGGCATGAGCCTACTAAACATTTCTTGCAAGCCTCAAGGACAGGAAAAGGTCTTGGTCATTGGCGGGTAAGGACTTGATCTATGCCCTAAAACGCTATCAAAACATGACTGACACATCACTTTCTCCGTCTTGCAGTGGCTCAGGCACCAACGGCATCATCGAGGAACTCCGCAAATGCGCTTTCAAAGGCCAGATCCAAGTCCTGTCTCGGGAAACCACGCAAACCTTTGACCGCACCAAGCTCTCCAAAGCACTCATCTCCGACCTCTCCAAGATTGCGTGGCGCACACCAGAGTTCTACCAAAAAGCAGGAATCGAGTTCATCAAGGACGAAGCCACGTCAGTTGATTTCGAGTCAAAGTCTGTGAGCACTGCTAGTGGCAAGAGTTATGATTACACCAAACTTGTTATTGCTGTTGGCGGACACCCCAAGAGTCTGCCATTGCCGGGACTGAAGGAGGGCGAGTTGGAGAACGTATTCTTGTTGAGGTCGTTGGTGCATACTCAGGGCATCAACGATGCATTGGGTGACAGTAGCAAGAAGGTCGTTGTTATTGGCTCTTCATTCATCGGCATGGAAGTCGCGAACCACATTGCCGGCCGTGAAGCCAAGCACCAAGTGACAGTCGTCGGAATGGACAAGATCCCCACAGAGGCTATCTTCGGCGAGAAACTGGGAAGCGCTTTCCAGCAGATTCTCGAGAAGAACGGCGTCAACTTCAAGATGGGCGCCGAAGTGGAGAAAGCGACGCCGAAAGAAGGCAAGAAGGTCGGCGCGCTGCACCTCAAAGACGGCACCGTGCTCGAGGCCGACTTGATCATTGAAGGTGTTGGCGTCGGTCCCGCCACCGAGTTCCTCAAGAAGTCAAAGTCCGCGCCCGAGCTTGAAAAGGACGGCAGTATCAAGGTCGATGAGCACTTTCAGATTCCCTCGCTCCCAGGCGTCTATGCTATCGGAGATGTGGCGACATACCCTTACCACGGCCAACACGTACGCATTGAGCACTGGAACGTAGCACAGAACGCTGGACGACAAGTCGCACGCGATATCACTGGCAAGCCCGTCAAGTCCTTTACGCCTGTCTTCTGGAGTGCGCTGGGAGCTCAATTGAGATACTGCGGTAACACGTCCATGGGCTATGATGATGTGATTATCGACGGCAGCTTGGAAGTGACCAAGGAGAAGATGCCTAGTTTTGCGGCGTATTACTGCAAGGGCGAGGAGGTGGTTGCGGTTGCTACAATGGCGAAAGGTATGTTTTATCGCTAATGTTGTTGTATTGTATCTGCTTGTGCTTGTGCTAATTATTCTGTCTTCTTAGATCCGGTCATGTCTCAAGTGGCTGAGTTGATGAGAAGGGGTAGTATGTTAAAGAAGAGCCAGATTAAGACTTCGGCGGATGTGCTGAGTGCTTCTTTGTAGACGGAGGTCTATGAGCGAATGGCTCGTCTGTCAAGCTAATTGTGCTAGGAGAAATGTAAATATATTGTAATATGATTGTGTTCACTGCCATTACAAGAGTTTTCTGAACCACCGCAAGTTGAATTGACCGTGGAGCGGCTACTATACTGTCCCGTCGAGCATATTACTCCGATCGATCTCAGGCATACGACATTACGCATCCGCTGCCCATCCACCACAATCCCAATCTCAATCACATCCTCGATCTCAACTCAGACATCCCCGGCGACATCCACAACAACCTTTCCCCTCGCCCTCCCAGTCTTCAACTTCGCAAACGCACCCACCGCCTCCTCCATCTTCCACCTCGAATCAATCACCGCCTTCACCTTTCCCTCCTTCATCCACGTGGCTATCATCTCCAACTCCTTCGCGTCTCCACGCGCAAACATGGTCCTGAACTCCCTCTTTCCGCCGCCAAACACGCCAGGTCGGGTCCGAATCCACAACATCTTCATCAACCATCCCAGTGCTGGCGCGCCCGCTGCCATGACATACTTTGCTGCGACTGTCGTGTACTCGTGCGCGCTAAAGTAGAGGTTCAAGTCTGCGCCTACATTGTCAACGATCAGGTCGAATTTCCTCCAATCTGCACTCTTTCCACTCCTTTTAGCAGCCACGATCTCGCGCAGCTGCGCAACGATATCGCCCTTTTTGTAATCAACGACGTCGTCAGCGCCTAGACTTCGACACAGCCCGACATTGGGCGTCGAGCAAATCGCAGTCACTCTGCACCCCAGCACCTTGGCAATCTGGATGCCGAACGTGCCCACGCCGCCGCTGCCTCCGTTGATCAGGACGTGATCGCCGCGCTTGACGTACGGCTGGATACACTGTAACGCCGTCAAGCCCGCGACACCAACCGTGCTTGCATCCACGGCACTCACGTCCTCGGGCACAATCACCGTCGTCTCGGCTTCGCAGGCTGCATACTCCGACAGCGCGCCGGCTGCAAAGGGCGATTTCGCCGCGACGCCGAAGACGAGCGTACCTTCGCGCAGGGCAGAGTCGATGGCGGGCGTGACGACGATGCCGGCGAAATCGATCCCTGGAGTTGCGAGGGCGGGGATGGGGAGCATGCGGCCGAATAGGAAGTGTTCGGCTGGTTTGTGGTCGACGGGGTTGAGCGCGGTGTGGAGGATGCGGATGAGGTGTTGGGATTGTGATGGGATGGGCACAGGGGCTGTTGGGTTGAGCTTGAGGGTTTGTTCGAGGGTTGAGCCGGCGGCGGAGGAGTATTGCCAGGTGTGGCAGGTTTTGGGGAGAGTCATTGGTAGTGGTGGTGGTGGTGGTGTGTTGAGGTGAAAGGGGGAGGTTGGGGGAGAGAAGGTGTGATATAGATGTTGTTGTTGCTATTGTAGTTGTAATCGAAATAAGACGACGTTCACAGCTGATGATGACTGCAGGGTCGAGTATGTCTTTATATTAAGCAATATGTTATTTTGAAATGAGAGCGAGAAATAGAGAGAGGACATCCATGCTTTATAGTAGTCTCAGCCATAGTCTTTGACTGCCCGCAATGTACCTACGAATTGAAGATGTAATCGCCAAAAGTAAGGAGCAAAACAAGCTTCAAACTATCCGCGCCAAGCTTACGGACGTAAATATATGCCAAGACTCGAGTTCATGCTAGCATAGCGCACATGATTGTGGAGGAAAAGGCTGAGGATCTGCTTTTGCCATGATGATCAGAGATGATGCATGACACACTGAATCAGATGTCCGTGCCGAAATGTAGTTTGATAAAGATCATCAGTGCTATAACGAGAAAGGAGATGATTGACGTACAGTACAGTAAAGGCCAATGAGACTAAGGTGTGATTGATAAAGGATAGTCAATATCAAAGTCTACAGACGAGGTTCTGTCTCTAGAGAATGCAAAGGAACCTATCCTTGATCTCCGCTCCCCCCTTGCCCCTCTAATGTTCTTCATCTGTATTCCACTCCTCACGCAAATACCCATGCCATATCCTCCTCACCCTACATCTCCCTTCACTAACGTCGACCCTGTCATATCTCACAATCGACAGTCCCGACTCAGTTCCCAGCCTTGTTGCTGCAATCCGCACACTTGCATGCACCCTTGGCACATGAACAGGTCGAAGTCGTGCTGCCACATGAACATGTCGTGTTGTTGTTGTTGTTGCTGCTGTTGCTTCCAGTGCTGGCAGCACTGTGGCTGCAGTTCTTGCAGGTGCAGGAGTTTGGTGAACAGGAGCAGGAGCCTGTGGTGGGGTTGCAGGTGCACGCCATTGCTGGTGATGGTTTTGAGGGTGTGTTGATTTGGGGGATGAGCTAGTAGTAAGTGGAAAGAGAGAGTCAGTTTTTGGTAATGTGGCTGATGTGATGCTAATGGGTTGTTGGAGCCGAGCTTGCGCATAGTTGTATGAAGTATGTGGTAGGTCTAAGAGACAAGAGAAGGCTGATTGGGGGTAGATGGTGGAGAATGATTTGAATGGAGGATGATTTGAACAATGGAAAAGATGTGCGGAACAGAGAGTAGACGTGAAGAAAATGACTATGGCGAGTCCTTCCACATACCTTATGCTTGCTGAACGACTTCTCGAAGCGAAAATACTCAAAAGTTTACTCAAGGGTTGATTTAGTACGAAGCTGTACAAGTTCAAAGATGATATTGAAGTATGAGTACAGAGCAAGAAAGAAAAGGCAGATGTAGGAGAAGGATCAAGCCACATTATATATCAAAATCACCACGCACAGAAGTCACCAGAAGGTCAAGCAAAGGCAAAGTCAGTAGGTGAGTTGTTTGTGCGCAGAAAGGCGAGTGGCGTGAAGTGCGTCTTTTGTGCGTGAGCGGTTTGTGCGTTGGTACTGACAGTTCGCCACTTGTGCCAAGGACAGGCACTGGTGACAACCCAATCATTTTATAGTCGGTCAGTCGTGATATGCCATTGTTTCTTGCTTATTGGTCATGTGAGCTCGAAGACGTAGATTCTATTGGTGTATGAATGCCTGAGAGTTTGAGTGTTTTGTGCGTGATGAGACGTTTACTCATGTTGTCAAGCGAAATGTCAAGAAGGAAGAGACGGTGATAGTAAGATGGAATACGGAAGCACGGCACGATAATTTCGAGCACTCTTAAAGTCATAAAGGCAAACTGGATAGGATAAGATCATATGCTGGTAATTCTCAAAATGAAGCAATATACACGAAAAGCAGAACGCCCGCTAAAACCCAAAAACCATGCTTTCAGCCAGATTGTCTCCCACACCTCGCTATCTCATCACATCTTATATCAACTCAAGCAGCGCTCTTGACCCTCGGAGCAGCCCTGTTAATCTCACCCAACCCATCCAAAGCACTTCCCTCAATCAACTCGCCCCTCATCCTTGCCAGCTCCATCTGCTTCATCTTCTCCTGAATCTGCACCCGCTCCGGCTCAACCACCTCCCTCGGTCCCATGGCCTTCCACTCGGGCAGGCTGTCCTTTCCAAGTGCCTTCAACGTGCATCTCTCGACCGCGCTGTAATCAGCTGGGTTCTCGCGGTTGAAGTTGAACGGTTCCTTTGCCGCCAGATTCGGGTTTGTGATGATCCTCAGCGTGCGCAATGAGTTGCGGCTGGCGGTGTGTAGCATGAATGGATGGATCAAGTAGACATCGCCGACCTCGCCGGTGGCCTCGACGAAGTTGTCGCTTTCCTTTGCCCATTGCTTGAAAATGCGTAGGTCTTCGTTGTCGTTGAATTCGGCACGCGGGACCATGCGGGGTGAGACTCCTTCGGGGTGGTCGTAGAGATGCTGGGCTACTTTCTTTACGCCATCGGGGCAGATGATGGTGCCGCCGCCGGAAGGCTTGATGTCTGTGAAAATAGGAAGGACGAGGAGAGCTTGTTCGGGAGAGTCGAGGTAGTGTGTGAAGAAGTCGCCGTCGGTGTGCCAGCCAGCCAAGTCGTGAGGATTGGGAACGCTGTTGTCGCCGGTCAAAGAGCCGAAGTTTACGATGAGATTATCCTGTTGAAAGTGATTGTGTTAGTCGTCACTGTCCTCGAAAGTATGCTCTTGCTTGGTGCAGGATGATAATCTAGAGACTCGCACGTACCATCCATGAGTGAGACTCTGGGTGTAATCGTTCCTCGCCACCAACAAGCTGGCACATTCCTGCCCATGCTTTTGGTGAAAAGGTCTTAACGGGCTCGCTGCGGTGCCATGGCATGTTTACACGTTCCGCTTTCCAGGTGGTAGGATCATCTTTCTTGTAGCCTAGGCGCTGCCACATGTTTGCGGTCCAGTCGGCAGCTTTCTCGCGGGAGAAGCATCCTGTGAGTTTGATGTAGCTGGCGGCATGAGGTCAGCATTGTTGTAATGGTGTGGTTTAGGATAGAGGGATGTATGGTGCATACCCATTCTCGAGGAAACTGTAGAAAGAGGGGAATCAGTATGATCATAACTCTGGCGATGGAGACAGACTTCAAGCCCCACTTACGAGTCTATTTGTTCCTGGGAGAGCGTGTAGTCGCCATATGGCTGTGCTGAAGGCATGATGATGGATGAGTATTGCAGGCCGACTTGATGCTGTATCTTTGCACTTTACGATCCTCTCGACGTGCACAAACTCGAGAACGAGCGCATGCTCTTGTGGTTAAATGCATTTACATCCTCTTCTTACTCCAAGCTACTCCGCAGCATAATAGCCATATGTGGGGTCACCTGAGCATGAACATTGGGACAAGTCGTGTGGCAAACAACTCCATTTTATCCGGATCTGGGTCGGGATTGACTGGTGGAAGAGCGAGATACATGGCCGGTTGCAAACTATGGAATAAAAAGGAATAAACCATCTTCTGCCATTTAAGCCTGATCATAAAACCAAGAGAAAACAGAGAGCTCGGTGACCGAGCAAGACGTTCCAACTACGCGGTCTGCAGATCCTAAAAGTGGTATATAGCCGACAAGAAATGTAATGCATGCTGGAGGTGCCATTCACTCCGATATAATAATAACATGTCGGGATATCGAGCCTCATATTCATGCTTCTAAACACTCCAGGATGAAACTGGCAAATGGGCGATGAGTATCTGCCATAAGAACATAAGGGATAGAACCTGGGAAGTGTGGGGTGAACTGCACTGCCGAAGCTCCAAAAAGTCCGAACCTGTGCATCCAGTCTCTAAACATCACCACAACTCCCAACTCCAACCCTTCCCAAAGCCTCCCTTCCCTTAAACAACCAACAATGGTCCTCTTCACCACCTTCGTCAACTTCCGCCTCCTCCACTCCGGCCAACTACACGAAGGCCTCCAGCTCGTAGTCTCCCCCGAAACAGGCCTCGTCCTGCGGCGCACCGGCTACATTGGCGGCGACATTGTCGATCTGGACGATGCAATCGTCGCGCCCGGGTTCCTGGAGCTTCAGATGAACGGATGGGGCGGCGTGCATTTTACGCAGTTAGGTGAAATGAGTGAGAGTGAGAGAGAGCAGAGGTTGCGAGGGGTTGCGGAGGAGATGGTGAAGCGGGGTGTGACGGGGTGGTGGGCTACTGTGCCCACGGTGGGGAGGGAGGAATGGGCTAAGGTGAGTGAGTTTGGACGGGGGCGAATGTGTGTGTGTAAAGTGAATTGGGTTGCAGTATAGCGAGCGTGACAGGGTCGATGACAGTTTAGTTACTGACTTTTATCGTCTTTTGTCAGATACTACCAGCACTAACCCCGCGCGACTTTGACAATGCAGCAAGCCTACTAGGTGCCCACGTAGAAGGCCCATACTTGCATCCGTCCAAAAAGGGCGCCCATACCGCGGAACACTTCATCACGCCAGCATCCACAACAGCAGAATCACTCTACGGCCCAGCAAATCTAGCATCCACAGTCAAGCTCGTCACTCTCGCCCCCGAGCTCGAAGGCAGTGCAGCTCTAATCAAAGACCTAACGAACTGTAGCATCCGAGTCTCCCTCGGACATAGCACAGCAGACTACGACACCGGCGCGCAAGCATTATCGGCAGGCGCAAACGCATTAACCCATGTTTTCAACGCCATGCCACCACTTCACCATCGTGAGCCTGGCCTGGCTGGTCTGATGAGCTCGTCCCAAGCACCATATTTCAGTATCATCGCCGACAGCATCCACCTACATCCCAGCACAGTCTCAATGGCATATCGAGCGAACCCTAACAAGGCAATCTTGATCACAGACGCAATCGAACTAGCAGGTCTTCCAGACGGTGTATACCCGGGCAATGCACAAATAGCGCACAAGCAGGAAAAGAAGGGTAATCGGGTTGTCCTGGAAGGGACCGAAACGTTGATTGGTAGTTGTTGTGGCTTGGACGAATGTGTCCGGAATCTTGTCAAGTTCTCGGGGTGCGAGCTTGCGCAAGCGGTGAGGTGCGTGACGGAGAATGTGGCCGAGATGATGGGGCTGGAAGATCGCGGAAGATTGGTGGAGGGGAGAAGAGCTGATTTTGTTGTGATGAATGATGAGGGCGAGGTCTTGCAGACTTGGATTGCTGGCAAGATGGCCTGGGATAGTGGCAGGCCCTTATCATAAAAAAGGCTTTAGCATAAAGACTGGCAGTAGTTCCAGAACCTCGATATGTCGGCGGGACAGCGACAAAGCTGTGTGATCACGTTGGAGGCAGCAGAGTCTACCTCCATCGTTTCGATACTTCAGTGTCTGCAGATCTATGGCGGCTCGCGGTCAGTCGCTATAATCCACGAGTCTGTGAAGGAAGACGTGAGATAAGTGAAAGCTTCGGGCATTGTGCTTAGTCTTCTTCAGATGAGGTTCGTCATAGATCTTTTGCTGAGAGAATGGATGCCAACCAAGTAGATACTTTCTCCTCACAAAGAGACGTGAGCTTGTCTGCCGGGTCATTGTTGGCAACTCTCGGTTTGTGATTTGCAGATTGTATCATATCTGATGTGCTTGCTAGTCTATTGAGTTGCATTCGTTAACTGCGAATGAGACTTCGCACATCTCGTCCCCAATCAGTTTCGGGATCCTCCTCAGCACGAGGTGGCACGTATGCGCTCATCGGTCGTGAAATGTGAGGATCGCCTCCGTCATCGCGCTCCTTATATGGTGGGGGTGGTAGGTCTTCCAAAGGTATTGCTTCTGGTCGTTCATTGCTGGGCAGAGAATGACGCCGCTCGGTGTTGGACAGATATCGCTGCCGCTCAAAGCTGGACAGAGGGCGATGCCGCTCGAAGCTAGACAAAGATCGATGACTCTCGTTGTTAGACAGAGCTTCACCTATTCGCGGACTTGATTCTTCTCTTGTCGTTTCTGCTTCGCGACTTCGAAGATGCGAGAAGTAGACATGCGAATTCTCTGTAATTACCCTTGTGTCCGAACGACGTTTGCGACTGCAATAGCAGCAAAGTAAGATTGGTATGATAATAAAAACGACGATGATACCGATCACGATCATAGCGATTATGACAGTGGTAACGTCTACGCCGTCATCATCGTCGCGACGCTGGATTCGAGGGTGATACATAGCCTTGTCGATATTATTGTGATCAGGCACTTGATTTCATAGTTAGTGCACGATCGCGCCGTCTCTAGACAGATTTACTCACGTATTCGTGCTTCAGAGTTGAGAAGATGTTTTAAGCTCTGTTGGAGATCGAGGAGCATCTCATACCAGCAAAGTCTGGCGGGATACTGTACCTTTGCGTTTGTTGTCATTCGGGGTCGCCAGAAAATCTTTAAGTGAGAGCGAAGATGATGGAGTATATCGCCTTCTACCTTACGATTATAGCGCGACAACTACAAATGTCAAATACAAAAGAAGGCACTGTCGTCAGAAGAGGCAGTACAAAGTGGGTAGACACATCGTCGATTGATTAAGCGCAGCCGCGATATCGAGGCTCAACAAGGCTGCCCAGACATCAGTACCTACTTCCAGGTCACTCAAAGTCACATGGTCAAAACATGCTTCGCCCCATGGTCCTAGTCATAATGCTATGTGTGAGAGATAGTCCATATGGCTGAGCTGGAGCACTTATTGCTTGATGGAGAAAGACAATGCTCGCTCGAAAGTGATGATAGCTCTTCGCTAGAATTCAGTCCAAAAATACATTGTAAAGATCTTGGAACCATACTGTATAGGTGTAGCCCAGTACGGAGTTGGCCGGCATGATGGCGTGCTCGGTGGAAATACTCAGCTGTTATTTAGGAGTAATGCAGTCGAACATTATTGCACCTAAAGCATTCCAATTCACGAGCTTGCTCTCCCTCTACAGTAGTGATATATCAGGAAGCTAGACGTGAAGCATACTCTTAAAGTAAACCTGTTCGTCATCCAGTGTTTATAGTTTTAGCTTTTGTAGCCTCCCAGATTGACATTATTGAGATCCGTTCATGCTGACCTTGAGCACTTGACACGAGTTATGTAATGAAGAAGAGACAAAAACGAGCCGTGAAGAGAAAGTCTAAATTAGAGTGAGCCTCCCTCTCTTTCCCGTCTCTGATCGGCGTGGGACCTTCCCCGCCGCTTACGCACGCGTAACAAAGTGGAAGGAGCGACAGTTTAGTACTCCACATTCTGATTTTGACCTCGCCTTTCCTCTTGAGTTACGCCAAGGTCTATTCTTTGCAACATTGTCGCTTTGTACTCCTAGTTGGTCATTGGTTCAGTCTCTGCATGATCGTTTTCATCATGGAGCTGAATGCGTTGTATAGATTCCGCACGAGCTCTTGAGCGAGACTACCTTAGTATTCCAACGCAATGCAACATTCACACATACTCTCAAGCTTCGTGGGCGGGCAAAGCCAATAAGCAAAGCCTGGCGGAGGAGATGGCGGAGGAGATGGCGGAAAGAGTGGTACAAGAGAACAGGTCAGACGACCCTGAAGGCTATCTGGTACCTGTAACCCTGATTGACCCTGCCTGCCCGCCTGCCTGCTTGCCCAGTGGCTCGGCCGCGACACGGCAAGCACAACAAGAAGACTCTCTACAGGTCGAGTGCTCGGAAGGCCTTGCGAAGCACTCGGACCACGGCCTAGCTTGCTCTAGCCTGCTCCTAGACAAAGTGTCGCGTGGCGCCCATCGTTTCCCCACAGGCCGTTTCTCATAGGACAGAGCTGCAGAGCTTGGGTCTGGGGTCACAGGTACTGAGTACAAGGTACGCTCGGTACTCAAGCCACTTTTTCTCTTGAATGAGGGGAAAGCGTGACTACCTCTCTTGTTCATCTCTTCGTCTTACATTTCTTGCATTGTTATTTCATGCTGCCACTCCCGTGTGTCTCTTGCTGGTCAGTCTAAGCGCTATATGTGCTATGCTCTGGACTTGCACAATATCACACTCACCACAACATTGAGACGATTTGGACCCACAAAGCATCATACTGGCGATAGCATAACGAGATAGACACGGTACACTCGGCAGCCATATAGCGCTGCAAGACATCACAGAGCAGCAGTATTGAGTCCTGGACTGGAGCAATTGATTTCAAGAGAGATCACTTTCCTAGTCTTGGCCACTCGTGCATAAACAAGTGCTCAGAGGGCAGCCTTGATAGAAAGAACTTCACTAGACGTCACTCATGTAAGTTGATTAGAAACATTTCCTTGTCACACCTTTTCGACCATGTTTTTCTTGTGGCATATCATGAACACTCGAGTGATGGCTCCCTGCTCGAAACACGGCGATCAAGTACTCGATGCCTGTCACCACATCCAGCGTGCTTGGCCTGTTGCGGTAACGATATTTCACGGTGGTTGAAGTCAAATATTGAAGGTCATGGAGGAATTGGCATGTATTTGCTTTTCCACATCAGCACAAAGGTTGACGATAGACCTTCGTTACTACACCTCAACATTGTATGCTTCCATAGGAGAAGTCAGGATACTTCTTGTCTTTTTGCTTCCATGTCGACTGGCCAGCTTGACAAACAATGACTTCCTAGTTTGTCGTTGTTTGGCTTGATCGTGTTAACATTTTATAACAAGACTAATAAGACTAACGTTTGTTTCAGAACAACCGCTCTCCTAAATAGACCCTCTTTCCGACGTCATGCTTAGTCAAATGACTGCCACGTCGTGGATGGATGAGGTAGGGCGTAACGCGTTTAATAAGCCTTTCTTCTCTCCTTCGTTTTGTAAGTTTTACATCAATTTCTTTCTCAACTTGTTTCCCACTCAACACTCTACACACCCAGTCTCCATCATCAAACATTGAAGTCAGGCTGTTATATCCCGATCTACATCACTCCAAGACCTTGACTGACTCCTTGTGAAAATAGCACCTATCATGGCTCCCTGGCACGCTGCTCACCCACCTGACAAGAGCGGCTCTCAGACGCGCTCACAGTCGTTCTCCGGCGGTGCCATTGGAGATGTGAGGTCGGCGGCGACTCGCGCTGCCTTCCTCAGCATCCCTGAAGACAGTGCTGTGGACGATGTGGAGGGCTCGCCACCCCTTCCCACCGCGCCCATCCCAATTCGGCGACGTTCGACGGCAACGAGGCCTTTTGAGAGATCGTTCGTCTTGGGAGGTGGTGGGGGTGGTGTTGCCAGGTATGATCACATCGCGTGCCTCGAAGTTGACAAAGCTAACCCAAACAGCGACAATCCAGGACTGAATGCTGGCGCCACGGCTTTCAGGCCTCAGAACCTTGTGGCTACTCCACGCACGGAGCAGGCCTCTTTCTCTCCCATCCCGCCTGACGCGGCTCACATGAGACGTCAGTCTGACGCCGCAAGGTGGGCTGCGGAGGAAGAGGTGGCCACAAGGTATTCTGAGCCTCGCCTGGATGCACGTCGCTTCTCCAACGTGTCATCGTTCACGCAGCTGCCTGTCTTTCAAGAGCACGGACGCTGGATCTCGCCTGAAGAGCACCGCCGGGACGAATCAATTCGTGCTCAACTTCCGCCACGCAATTTGCCTGTTGCCCGCCAACCTCAACAATCAGTTCGTGAGTTATCCAGCTCGCGGACCGATGCTGACCACTGGCTGACTCAACAAGGGCTCTTCTCGCCAAACTCTGATTATCTAGGAACTAACTTGGACAGCAAAATAGCAGTGGTATTGTTCAAGATGCAGCGCGCAGATCTCTTTCTCCTACCGAGGGGGAGATCTTCAGAATGGACGACATCTTTGGGACAGATGGTGGTCGTGGAAGCGGATAGGGGAGTCGACATTGGGACAATTGTCAGGATTTGCAACACTATGGAAGAAGCCATGCAATGGAAGCTCGCATGCATGAAGGAACACTACGACTTACTCCTCAGCCTTTGTCAATCACCACGACCTCACGACTGGGATGAAGAGCTAGCCTTTTGTCAATTCTTCGAATTCAACCCATCACATTCACCACTCACACGTGGCTCACGCGAAAACAATCTCAGATCAGTCAAAAGGATAGCTACAGAGCAAGAGATTGAATCATATCTGAGAAAGGCTAGCTATGAAGATAAAGCAAAGAAGCTTTGCTGTCAACTTATTCGAAAGCATGGACTAAATGTCGAGATTGTCGACTCTGAATTTCAGCTCGATATGCACAAACTTACATTCTACTTCTGGAGTCCCCATTATCTTCACTTTTCAGCACTAGTCACCGGTATGTAGTCGAAATTTTTGTGCAAAATCTTCTTATCCTTCCTAACGTTCTACGCAGACCTCTTCAAAATTTTCAAAAACAGAATCTGGCTTACAGCACTCAATCCTGCCTCTTGCATTCCTGCCGCAACCACTCCATCTTACAACAAAGGCGTACCCAATTGGTATACCATGAAAACACCAAGAGTAAATGAAAGAGATAGGTGGGAGGATGATCTTGGATCTTTGCCTTCGGTCATTTCAGACTTTCAACTATGATGGCTGGTCAGCATTCACACGGCATGGAATGGGCGTCGCTCGACGTTTGGGTATTCAAATTTCAAGGGACTATGAATGATGTGTTTAATTTATTAGAAAGGCAACAAAATGTTTGGTTTCGGATGGATGGGTAATGGCATTCTACGGCTCTAATAAAATTACAACACAAAACAAAGGTTGATAAGTTGAGATCGAGAACGGAATGAAAATAGGGAAATGGAATCGTGAGGGACACCTTCATTATAATAACATGGGAACGGGAAATAGATCAGATTGGGTATTAGATTTGCTAGGGACGTTTTGGGGGTGTTTTAAGATCAAATCACATGTTTCAGGTTTGCTTCAATTTCACTTTCACTCCATCTCATTCTGTCAAGCTTTCGTCCTCTCGCTACTCACTCCGGATAAAAATTTCATCTCGTGACCTGTCGCGTGTGTGTGTGTAGTAAATCTGCTTCCATCCCGTACAACATCTTCCTTCCTTCCCTCCCGATTACTTCGTCTCAAACAATGCCACCAAAAGTACCAGCATCGAGAAAGAGCACAGGTGAGACTTACTTGACCCCAACGCGTCACCAATACTTGACAATATCACAGGCGCAATCACAACAACGACAATAAAGACACGAACTACAGATCGACGAAAGAGTGCGCCCACACCAGCAGCAGCAACAGCAGACCCAGACTACGATGCCGACATGCCTCCGCCTTCCTCTCAACGCTCCGACGGCGACAGTCAAGAGTGCGTCCTCGTCCCCCATCATCAACGCTTGCCACGCTCACCGCCTGCGGACGAAACAAGAAGTGATGAAAAAAAGACTAACCATTTTGACTCGAAACTGTAGACGCCTCAAAACCGTGGCGAAATCAGCAAAGGACAATTTCAGAGCGACTGCGGATCGATGTGCGATCATTCGGGACAGTATCGGACAAGCTGAGGAGGATGTGCGTGCGCTGAATGTGCAGCTTGTGCAGAGTTGGTATGTAGCTTAGCTTATGCTTCACTTGCGAGCACACTGTACAGCACAACACAACACAACACAGCATGTTGCTAACGAGTCGAGCGAGCTAGTGCGAAGAAAGACGCGACATTCCTCAAAGCACTCCAAGCACAACTCGACACGCTCGTCGTCGAAGATGCAGTCCCAGTCAACTCCAGCAACGTCAAAAAGCATCCTCCACTTCCACCTCCAAGCAACAACACAATCGCCCACACCTCATCACCACCCGACCTCCACACAACAACCACAACCCTCCTATCCCTCTGCGCCTCCCTCGAATCCCACTACACCACAGCCACGCACACGCTCACCTCCGCGCTAACCCTCCTCCAACCCCACATCGCCGTCAGCGCAACCTGGCCAGCAGACCAAGCCGATCTCATCGCCACGCTAAAAGCCGGCGCCAGGATCGTAGACCGACAGATCCGGAGCCTGACGGACGAGGAAACTGACAACAACAACAACGGCAAGACTGAGGAGGAGATGCGGGTGGTGCAAGTGCTGGGCTTGACTGAGGCGTTGGGGATGCAGGAGGGAGGCGGCGCGGGCGTGCATGAAGTGATGCGGGATGCGAGGAGTGGGTTGAAGAGGATGACTAGGGGCTTGCCTGAGAGTGTGGCAGGAGGAAATGGTCAAGATGATGATATGACGATGATGTGAGACGTGTGAGGGGACGAAGATGGAAAGCACGATTTCCTCTTCGCGGCCAGAACAGGCGATGCAATGACGAAAGTAACGATGGATGGACGCCGGGGCTGGATGGTGGTAAGTCGCGGCTCGGCAGAGTCTGTATGCGCTTCTTCGGTCGTCTTTGTACTGTAACCGAGGATATAGTGAAGACGGTCTACCGATACTGCACAGGCCGTGGACAACATCTTTTCCGTGTTTTGACCTAACCTTATGTTTGAACGCATCGACAGCTGACGCAGTGATCTTTAATCAATACTTGTCACATCATCATGACTCCATTCCCACATCTTCACCTCGCACTCGAATGCATCATCGAGCTCGAAAAGCTCATGCTCCCCGTACTCCCACTCCTGCCATGTCCGTGCCCCGATGCCTGTCCATAGCCAAGTCCGTGACCTCTTTCGCCACCCACAAAACCACTACCACCACCACCACCACTGCCACTCGAAGGTATACCCCTCAACTGCTCAACTGCCGTCGCAGCTCTTTCTCTCACGTCAACCGACTCATCAGTCTCCCTGACCTCTTTCAACCTCTCTTCCCACCCCATCGCTCTCAACTCCTGCGCTCTGGCTCTTGAATTTACGGCGTCGTCCTTGTCGTCTGTATATGTTAAGTTGATGATGACCCACACAACACACCGCCGTATCTCCGGGTCAGAGTGCGAGAGCAGTGGGAACATGGCGAGGAGAATGGAGCGCTGAGCGATTAGTAATTGACGATGGACAGACGCCCCAGCTGCGATATGCACGAGCACAAAAAGGACAGATGTAGTCAGCGACCGCACAGCACTGCTTTCTACAATGGTGCATGCTGGATGTGGTGATGCTGCGCGAGCCGACGGGCCCAGAGGTATCACGCCTGTGTATGCCATCGATGAGGATGATGATGTCGATGGCGGTGTTTTAAGCTTGCTGTGTAGCAGATCAAATAGAGTAGTCGCGCCGATTTCGCCAAAGACGACGTCCAGGATATGATTGTCATCGTCGAATATGAGGTTGCGCAGGAAATCGAGGCCAGCAGTTTGCATCTTGAGCTCTTCTGCGTAGGCTTCCGAGGCGGACAGGGCTTTCGCGAGGCCTTCGAGCATAGTAAGGCGAGAATTGTAGAGAGACTTCAACATAGTGGAGTCGAAAGTGGTCGTGTGTGGTAAGGTTATTTCTGATATTGAGTCCGAGAGGATGTATTCTTCGGCGTACAAGGGAGAGGAGGCTATCTGGTCAATTGGTCGATCATCTATGACATCCATAGGATCTGCTTCCATCGCGTTCAGTATGTCAACTCTTTCTCCTGCGGCATTGCCTCCCATCGATAGTGATGATGCTGGCCGGAATGATCTATTGCTGTCATTAGATAAAGGTGAAACGCCTTTAATGACCTGCATCAACCATGGACTTCTGAGTAAAGAGAAGCATCTGAGCTTGTCGCTCTGGGGTGCCTTGTTACACAGATTCTTGAGCGCCAGTAAGGATACGAGGCGGATGCGAGTATCTGCAGAGTGTGCATGATCGCACAAAACCTGCATTATGTCTGTCTTCACGAGTTCCTATAAAGTATCAGTTTCATGAGATATAGAATCTTGTGAAGATGACCAACTGACATCTCGCATTGGACAAAAATCATTGGCAATGTTGACGCACGCATCTGTAGCTTGTCTGACAACGTCGACGTTTGAATTCTTCAGCAGAGCAATAAGAGGTTTGGCCATCCCTGCGTCAAGCAGGTTCGTCCTTAACAGGGTGACAGAACGTGCAAACATGCGCAGAGCTTTACAAGCTACAAGCAAGACAGGGACAGTGTTACCAAGTGTTCTCGGCTGTAGCTTTTCGTTCTTTTGAGGATTCAGACTCGCAAAGGCTGCTGTGTCGAATGGTAACAGCGAATCCGTTAAGCAGGCGCAAATGGCCGGATCTGCGAGTAGCTGCTTCCTGTATCGATCGTCCCTGTCTGCAAGCGCCGCAAAAAGCCTAAGAGCGCCCTCTCTACATCGAAGGGCATGTACAAGACCAGCAGGCAATCCCGGCGCGCCTAAGCGACGGGTTATGGACATTTCGTCTGCCATTGTTGTGTCTGCTGCGCTTTCTTCCTTTAATGACCACCCAGATGGTGGCAGATTGATCGGGTCGAAACTATGCTTCAGTAATTGACAAGCTCGTGATATTACATTTGACTCAGATGCAGCCTTCTGTAATAGTTGATTACCAGCAAGAAAGCTTGCCAGTATGAATGGGACCTCTTCTTTGATCTTCTTGTAGTTCTGGATTGTGTCGGCAGTGAGATGAGCAACGTGTAGATGTGCAGGCGAGATCATTTTCATTGCGTCATCCAGCATAGCAACTAGGACAGGGACGACCAAAAGAGCAAGCATGCGATCCCTGCTCCTGCTAGTCAAGCCAGCTCTTCTCAGACATGCCAACAACTTACAGGCTCGGAGCCGGGATATACCAGTCTCTGATCTGAAAAACTGAATGAGCCAAGATATGAATGAGCTCTCGTCCCCGGTAGTCTTCATGTCACCTTCGGTTGATATTCCAACAGTTGTCCCCGCAGCTTGCAAGAAGTCAAAGGATATGTTCTCGGTCTTACTAGTGGGGGCGGAGCCAAGAGAAGGGAATATCTTTCCAAAGGCACTAGATTCTTTGACATACAATGGCGGTATTTGGGGAAGAGCGAACTCGAGAGGGCTCACGAAGACTGATGGGTCGGTTCCACTTCTTCGTGCTCTGGCGCGATCATGGAATACCTCAGGTGTGTGTTGAGGGAAGACGATAGAAAGAAGTGGCGAGCTTATGAATCTCGCTGTTCTGTAGTTCGATCCTACAACGATAGCTTCAATCGCTGCCAGTATACTCGAAATCGTTTGGCGCGTCGGAGGGGGAAGAAAGCCTGGTATCAACGCAGCGGTCGGTCGTGTAGGCCATCCTCGCTGCTGATGAACATGATAAGAAGCTAGTCTTGCGGACAGTAAGTCCAGTATACCTTCTGTAGCAAAAACAGCTTGCTGCTGATCTGATCTGCAGGTATGGCTGATGAATGTGCAGATTAGAGATATCTGTTCTTGTGCTACAGCCGATGTGCTAGATTGTGCCAAAATCCTGCCAAATGCTTGGATAACTGGTTTTGAGTAGAGTATATCCGGAACTGCTAATTGCTGAAAGGCATCTGCTGAAGGATTGGTGAATGGGCAGGATTCGGCGAGGTGTACGATCAGCCTCAGTGCTGCGAGGACTATCTTTGGTGGGTTCTTTGATGGTGATAGAACAGATTCAATATGGGTAAAGACCGAGCTGCTTAGGACTGGTGACACAAACGCAGGCCCGCCTGTTCGGAAGTGTCAGTCTTGAGCGCATACTTGGCATAGGCAGTAATTGCCTACCGCTCACAAGACTATCGAGCAAGAGAATCACTTGTAGCCGTACTTCGTCTTTCTCCGTCAAGGGTACGCCGGATCCTGTATCGTCCCTAACGGTGTTGCTTCTGCTGTTGTCTGGTGTGGCCAGCACATCGGCAAGGGCATCTATCAACCCATGCCGAATGAATGTTTCCTTGTTCTCGGGGTGACCTATGAGACCATTCTTGATATGTCTCGCTGAGGCTATCTGCGCAGCCGAGCTAGTAGACGTCTTCAGCTGAGTGATAGCCTCGAGGTAGGAATCAGCCATATGGTAGAATGGGCGAGTGTCGACTACCAGGTACGGTCAAAGTAGACTGGTGACGATCCAAACGCAACCCTATACCGATACCGAGATATTGTAAGGACGTTTCAGAACGAGGGGAGGCACGAGACCAGCTTTATGGCAATGATGGTTCGAGGTTCGAGTCTCTACCTCAGAATGGTGTGTCTACTAGGTGAATTGTGCTTGGGAGACAGGATGTGACGTGACTGGTTTGCAGCTCTATAGTATTTGCAAGGTTGTTTCAGGAGCACCCCAAAGTGTGGTTTAAGATTGTTGTTGTTGTTCACGTTTCAGATTGAACTCGAGCTACTTCCGTACCCTGTTACCGACCGACAGTCTGACATCACATTTTACCTAAGACATTACGATTTATAAATGCCATGACCTTAAAATTCGATTGAGGAATTCCTTCTACTCCGACATCGTCGTACATTCGCCGTATTAATTCAACACACACGACATCGACGAAGACGAGCCAGAGTTTGGCAAAAGCATTTATCGAAACAAGGTTGCAAGCTTGTCCAATCCCTAGAGCACGTGGGTCCCGCCTTCTCGTCGGTTGCTGCTCCGCCGGCCAGAAGTCACTCTGTACCTCGCGACATCACTGCCAAGCAAACCTCTTTCGCATCGTCTCAAAGCAAAGCTGTCTGCTTGTGCCATCCCAATTCCTTCCTTGTCAGAGCTTCAAGCAAGGCCTGTCCTAGCCAATAACTATTTTCCTCCACATTAAGGCCTGCGACAGGTATACCGACATGAGCCTCGTGTCTCCATCTCACGTTTCAGATCTGTCGCATCTTTTATAACAACCTGAAACCGCTCTCTCCCGCCAGCGCACCACTGAATCGCTACAACCACCCTACCCTGGCGCCATGAACCCTTCTCCAATACTCTACCCCTCTCCTCGCAACCATAGCTCGCATCGACACAGCCCTCGCCATCAAGCAAATACACATTCTCCACGGTTACGCGCAAACAAGTCTTCAAGTGGGCTTGATCCGTCCCACGTATCCTTTGCGCCCTCACAACCATCCGCAGTGGCGTCGTCATCAGCAGCAGCAGCAGGAGAGCAGCAGCAGGAACACGCCAAGTCACGATATACAGAACACGGCACACAATACAGTCCACCTGATTGGCCTCCGACAGATCCTAGATCGAGTTTAAGACAAACAAGAGCCGGACAGACACTCGACGGCACCGCGACGTCCACAACACACTCAAATATGGTACCTGTCGCCGTCGACATGCCTTCAGCAAGGGTAAGTCAAACCGGTGGTGAAGTCGAGGCAAGGGTAGGGGAAGGAGAAGGAGCGGCAGCAGCGGCAACAGCAGCGGCAGCAACAGCATCACCTGGAACAAGAAGACGTCACGCCGACATGTCACAGTCACCTACCAGGACTCGAAGCTCCTCGAGCAATTCGATCGTGCAAGACTCGAGATCTAAGCGTGCTAGACCTGCAACTTCACAGAACGTCAACAAGACAATCATGCCTCGGGACTACGCCGAGTGTGATTCTCGTGTGCTCAGTGGTCTGATATCCGGCATGCTCATGGAGCTCATACATTTTAATGACGAAGTTAGTCGAAATCTCAAAGTTTGCATTACTTCTATCCACTTACAGATCTTGTAGTTGCCGGTCAACAACAACAGACTCACCCGTTTCCACTCTAGGTAATCTTAAACTCCAAAATAGAGTGCACATTATCATGCTTACTCACCTCTCAGAGCACCACCCAATATTTCTGTTAACGACTATCTCCTCCGCCTAACCCATCACGCTACACTCATTCCTCCAATCTTACTCGCCATGGTCTTCTACATCGACAAACTCTGCCTCCTCTATCCTGACTTCACCGTAAACTCTCTTACGGTCCACCGTTTCCTTATTACAGCTGGTACCGTCGCTTCCAAAGGTCTCTCCGATTCTTTCTGGACCAACAATACATATGCTCGTGTTGGTGGTGTCACTGTGAAGGAGCTGGCGTTGCTGGAATTGGAGTTTCTGGAAAGGATGAATTGGCGGATTGTGCCTTGGCAAAACAAGATCTTACAAGATTACTACAAGAATTTGGTGCGGAGGGATCCGTCATATGAATTTGAGGACAGAAAGGACGGCGAGGAGAGCACCGACGACGAGGATGAAGATGATAGCATGAGCAGTCATAGTAGTGATGCGCTTCTCGATGACGATGAGATACTTCCTCAAAATGTCAATATGCGCTCTGGCGAGGCTATGGAAGAATAAGCAAGAAGCAAGAGATTGGACAGGCAGATCGGTTGGAAAGAACTGAATCCTGACACAAGGATTAATAGCGGGCAGATGTTCGTTTGGTGGTGTATATGTATGATTATGACAATGGTATGGCAAGGCCGTACAATGAACAAATCACGAGGCGTTCGGGACAACAAAGCAGGTTACGCATGGCATGGATGTGCGAGCTTAGAACTTGTTCATCAAAATAGAACATAGTCTGAGAAGGTGGAACTCATAATCGCATCAAAAACTTTACATAAGGTCCATCATAGCGTCTGATATGCGTTGGTAAATATGAAATGTTCGTGTTCATGTTAGTCAGATCGTGAGTTTTCACAATTCCACCTTGCACGCTGTTGCACTTTCCGTCGTGAAGGCCACTGTCGTCCACGAACAGGACATACTAACCTCTCATAGAGAGTGATTCTAGCCTTTCTGTCTCAACGCAAGACGTCAACACACCTACGCTCCGCACCCCATATGTCTTCTCATGGATACGCCGGACATTCTGCAAGCGCTCTACCTTCCTTTTCGCATGTTCTAATACAGCATTCTCACACCTCAACCACAGGCACAACCCAGCATCCAGGACCACCACCTCTCCTCACCCCAGCATCGTCAACTTCTTCAACGTGCCACGCAATCTTCTTCGCTCCTGCCCCTGCTCTATGCTCTTTTTCACCTTCGTCCAACACCTTCTTGTCCTCCACCAGCCGCTCGTCCACAATCCGCAACACCTTAGCAACAACGATTCCCGTGCTGACCACGCTTCTCATCTCACTCTTGATCTCTTTCTTCCACTGCTCCTCCCGTGCCAAAGTGCCTACTGCTACCGCATGCTCAATGGAGGAAGAAACGGGCGTTTGTAGCCACGCGACGAATCCCGTCTTTGCCTCCTCCAGCAGCTTCTGCGCCTCCAAGAGTATCTCTCTGGTATGTTCTGTGTCCGGCGGCGTCGATGTGGCTGGCGCAGCAGGTGGAGATGGAGGACAGGTGAAATGGGTTAGACAGGAGAACGGTTTCATGCGCAATTCCCATTGCAGATTCTGCTTGATGTACGGCGAAGCTTGGATGACCAGGCGGGTCGGGCAGAGTGTGTTGAGAGTGGCGTAGAGGCGTTCTAAGGCTGCGGCAAAGGCCACACGCGGGGTGAGGAGGTCGATGGCTGTGGAAGCGTGTTGCTGTGCATGTGAGCGGGAACGAGAGCGCGTGGGGTGGTTGGTAATGGAGTCTCGGTGTGCTTTGTGGCTTATTGTTAGCCCGATGAGAGCACGGGATAGAAAGCTGTGGCAGGAGCGGGAATATTAGCTATTGCTCTGATAAAGAGGGTTTGACTTCGGTTGAGAAACAGGCGTATATATAAGATGTGGATACAAAAATGTGGCTCATCAGATTACCTGTACATGTTATCCATTTCGTGAGGAAGATAGATGTCTTGCTCGAAGCCGAGAGTAGTTATCCAAATTATGATCTGTAGCTCGAGACGGTGGACGTAATGGAATATCGATGTCGTGATCGTCTGTGTGATGTTGGCTGCAGAGCCTTGGCTTGTAGAAGGATACCAAGGGTCTGCTGAGAGGTTGTAGCGTGTTTGTAGCTGTGAATTGGATATCAGTCAGATTCTGATGCAAAAGAAATCGTGGTGGCTAGCGAAGAAGCGAAAAGGAATAAAACCAGCGTACCCTTGTAAGCAGAGCGTCGGCCTCTACCAAAACATTCGTTAGACACCTCCTAATTCTCGTGGGGTTCTGGCATAGTGCTCTCAGCACGTTCTCCACAACAGGCGCTGTTTCTGTCAGGAAAATCTCAATGTCTTGCGCAAGCTTGTATCGCCAGTCATTTGGTACTTCAATGCTCCACCATGTATCATCAATGATGTCCGGACTGGGCAGTGTTTCACGAAGAGCGTCCATAAGCAGAGCTTGGAGGTTGTTGGTCGTCCGAAGGTCTGCTAGGCGTCCAGGCGCGAACAGCAGTGCTTGAAGGAAAGACCGGGTGATTGCAGTCGGAGGGGATGGCCGATTTGTCAGAGACATGCAAGTAGTCTACGAGATTAGTCCATGGCAAAATAGTGAGACATACAGACAAAGATTTGATACACCACTTACTATGAGATTCGAGAGAGGGAAGCTAGCATCATCGGTCCAGATCTTGCCCAGTCTGAGTATTTCCTCCAGATCTGTGTAGAGTGCGCTCAGTTGTCGACACGCTTCTTCGAATTTGACGTCCGCAATTGGTCGTGGTGGTACTGTGCTAGCCAAGCGTCTTTGTATCTTCACACTGAAAGCATCAGGAACAGGCTCACCCAGCCCATGAGACTTTACCACATCCTCGACCTGGCTAGCTAGTCGTGACCAGTCTTTTGCACTATATAAAATACTTTCGTTTGGGAGGAAAGTGGTGATGAGATCGCGGCGCATCTCCAGCCGTATGATGAGGGCATCTCGAACGGAGGTTTCAATGTCGGCCGGCTTTTGTTGTTGCAGATACCTCACAGCGTGGTTAAGTAGTTGCATACAGGCATCGTCATCAACGTCAACGAGGAGTTTCCGATTGAAAGTGTTCGTATTGAAATCTTCTTCTTCATAGTATTGTTGTCCAGCAATCATCTCAATGACAATGTCGCAGCATTTGATCACGCCCACGCAATATGCCTTGAGGACGCCTTCAAGCAGGATATTTGGTTCTTCGGCACCATAGCCCTGACGGAGCGTGGGCATGGCCTTTTCTGGGCGTGTTTGTGATAATAGATAGTCGATGTGGTGAGACGTGAAGAGATTTTGAGCCAAGGGATAGCCCTGATACCAGGACATTTCGTAACAAAGAAGCTGATCCATGATGGCGATGAGTTCTGTCGGCAACAGCGAGCCTGTAATAGGAAAATGGTCGTCAAAGGTTTCATCTGGTTCTAAAAAGCCACTATCCATCTTCGGGTCCATAATCTTCGAGATTGTTAAGAGAAATAACACGATGCACTAGATATGAGGCTTTACCCACCTCCAAAGCTTGGACAGATTCAAAGAGACTGAAGGACTCATCCTTGACGAGTTGTCCGACAGTAAGGACTACACAGTGTTAGTCCACTTCGCAACACGTATGTATATTCAAAACAATGCCATGATCCAACTATCTCCGACTGTATGCAGTCAAAAAATAATGCAGAAGCTCACCTTTGACAGCTTGACCGAATTCATCTGTGATATCACGAGCACGATGATGTTTGCGGATGACGGACTTGAACGGATCATTATCATTATTCGCTTCACGACTGCCGCCTATCCTCAAGGCTGCAAGATCTATGTCCACCGAATCAGCGTCGAATCCGGACGTAGGTAGCATTGGTCTGAATGTTTCAAAGCATAATATTACCTTTGGCGAGAACATCACCTATTGGAGCCATTGTTCACGAAAGTTTTGTGCGCAAGGAATACGCAAAGCACATAATGTTCACGTAGAGATATGAGCTTGAGGGGCTGACAGTGTAGCGCTTGTCTGACATACGAGGATTCACGGTAGTATAAGATTTGTTTGAGAACAGATGTTGTGGTCAACCTGGAAGTTCATTTGATGAAAGACTCGTCGTGTCCGAAGCAACCTTGTTAAGACGAATCCGCGGTATATTTACAGCAACCCCAAACTTCGTCCTGCTTCCGCTTCACCTTCCTCGCTTCCAATTTCTATTCCACCCTCTCCGACTTCCCTCTAAGCTGATGCACCTTGCTGAGACTCCTGTGCCTGTGCGACGTTCTTCATCTCGCCTTGCTTTCCATTCTGCGTTACCCGTCATGTCAGTCTGATGTCCTCCCTGGTCGCTATGATTCTTGTATAAACTGACCTCCCACTTTGCAAATCTCAAGTCCATCTCTCCGCGACGCTCAGCGGCCAGTCTCTTGTCCTCCTTCAATGATCGTCGAACGACACGGGCGGCAATTGCGAGGTAGCGGTTGTAGCTGGCAGAAACGTCAATGAAGCTGTCCAACACGACGGTATATCTGTAGCCTTACGAGATGCCAGCGGCCTTCCATGCGAAAGTCATCTTGAATGTGTGTATGAAGATGTGTGGCTCGAACCTATGTTTAAGCTGGTGATGCTAGGTTCAATGGTGAAGCGAAGGCTTGACTCGCGCGTTAAAAAAAACCCCTTTTTTTGGACACAGCATCTCTATCAAGCAAGGTCTAGTATCAAGTTCGCAAGTACTTCAAGCTAGCTGAGGACAATCTGAATGGGCAATAGATATAGATGCCTTGAGAGAACGTTTTCGATAACGTGGACGAATAATTACAGAAATATACTCGCTGCGGATTTTGCAGATGTCGTTCAATCAATCCAGAGACTATCATATCATCAACCGAATGGATACGGCGGCTCTGACTACCAAGGCTGCCTCTGGGACTGAGAAGCAGTACTACCCTAGACAGTAATATTGTTGGATATGCAAAAATTGGCTGCACTTTCCCATACTGAAACTAACACGAAGCCTGGTACGTAATCCCTCGGCGAGGGGAAGACCTGCTTCTGTCGCAGCATCAGCTTCTCTTGACGTGGTGATGCCGCTTCTCAGAGACATCCCCACATGAGGATAGATGTCCGTTTTATGTTGTTATCTGTAGAAGTTTCCTTGGACAGTCATACTTTAAACAGGCAAATTAAACCTCTTTCCTTGTAGCACTCTGCAGGAATAGTTAGCACTTGATACAAGCCTTTGATTGACCCTGAGGAAACCCACTTTGTATAATAAATGTAGAAGAAGTCGGAGTATAGGACAGTCTGAACAATACCAGCTGCGACAGCGATGGGGTCGAAGTATCCTTCGCTGAAATATCGATACACCCAATTGGGAATATACAACGCTCTGTAGGCTCCCAGGGCGAAAAGGTAATGCGTAGTGATCGTCTCTGCTTCACCTGTTCTTTGTAGCATGAAAAGTTGAGGTAGGATTGCGACAGATTCCAGCCAGATGGAGAAAGCCCATAGCATTTCCGAGGGAATATATTTGTAAGGTAGTGCAATACCCATGACGGCTGCTCCAGCTAACAGGTATTCCACTTTGAAGGTATCCAAGTTGGGATCATGCGTTGGCCTGTAGTCGGCGAGCATGAGGTATACGATGTAGCCTTGTGTAGCAATGAAGACGATCTTGAACACAGTATTATACGCATTGTCGAGAACGAATGCTGTCCAGAAGAGGTCCAGATATCGCGTGAGGTAGACGAGGAGGTAAAGAAACTGGCTTTTGAATGAGATACCAGATGCAGTCTTGAACGTGTTAGCACACAGTCGTACGCCTTCCACAGATTCGTTTTTCTCACGTTCGACGATTTCATCTTTTGCAATAGGATCAATATTGAGACGAGATGGGACAAGTCCCCTGTGTACGTGTTAGCAACTGTTGCAATGCTCTAAATATCATTCGAGCACACCTAGTAGTCTGAATATGTTCATCATTTTGAGAACTATCGATGCCCAGGCTTCCAGCGCCAGTGTTAGGCAATCTTCGTTGTCGAGATATCTGCAAGACGCCAGCAATGAGCTCGAAGGGACGGTGTTTAGAGAAACGTAAATACGACCAACAAAGCAATCCCCTTAATGAGCCAGCGGAGTCGTCTCCTGACATAAGTGTTGTCATTGACTAAACACATCTCGACATCTCGACATCACGTCTTGTCAAACACCATTAGTGCGCAAGAGCGAGATTGTAAAATTGTCATTGACTTGAGCTTATACTGTCAACTTCGATTTCATCATTGCCGACCACCACTTCTCTCCTTGAGCAAGGACCTTTTCCAGCAGGACCCTTAGGCAAGTGATTGCTTTGTGCTCCGCCAGATTATGTAAAGTGGCAAGCTAACTCAAGCTCAATGCAGGTCCGCATTTACGAAGTCGTCAATTCACATACATTTCCAACTCCTGTTTTACCTTGATCGCGTGGACCTCTTACGATGTCGGACATCAACGATCTCTTAGCGAGACTAAAGTCGGGAAATACTCCTTCTGCCAGCTCACCATCCGCTTCGATGCACCACCCTCAGCCTCAGACGGTGGGCTATCATCCTCCTTATGTCACCTCAGCGACAGCTAGTCCAAGTGTTGAGCGCTCCGGCATGTTCTCTCCCTCTATCTCTGGCAACGCCTCTGTTCGTGGAACTACAGATTCGCCAGCCGGAGATCGAACTGCAAACTTGCTCAATCTACTCAAGTTCAATCAGCCTGGTGGAAATGCTGGTCAAAGAGCGGTTTCAGCCAATGTTACTCCTAGCAGTATCTCAGATCTTCTAGGGAATAGACAGACTTCGTCGTCAACACAGCAGACAAATACAAATACAATGCCTGCGGCTGCGGCTGGGGCCGGCACCCAAGACCTGCTACTCAAGTTGCTCAACCGTCCACAAGCTACTCAGGGCGAGAATTCTCAGACAAGTATGGAAGCAGCGCCTGTGGAGATTATGGCGGTTTCAAATTTGACCACTTCTCACCATGACACCACCACTGCTCCGTCCGCTCCGCCCGCAGCACAATCAATGCCTCCACTACACCAGCATTCCGAACCTGTCCGTGGAAAGTCGCCGTTCAAAGCCGTGAACCCGTTTGAGCAATTGGCTGCCTCCTTGCCGAGTAGATCAAAGACACCAGAGGTTCGGGCTATTCAGCAGAAATTACCCATCACCCTCAAGACAGAGTCGCCCGCACCATCTCCCATGCCGGACGGCAGATCAAAGATTGAGGCTCTACTAGGTATTGGCGCCGACTCTGCGCGACCTACTGGAGGAGCACAGGACGTCAAGCAAGCTGCAGCTGATATCAAGGCTGAGCTCTTCAATACAGATTCGAGAACCGCTATCGAGACAGGTATGCCTGCAGCTATGGCGAAAGGCTTTGAGGACAAGATCAATGAGTTAGCAGGTGGACCCGTTGCTGACAGCTGGGAAGCCGCTGAGGCTGCAGAGAGTAAGGCCGAAGCTAGTCGAGGCGTTCGTGTGTATGGGTTCCCCATGAAGCCTTTCCTCACTATCAATGTCAAAAACCTCCCTACAGCTACACCTGTGCGTGATGACATCGTCATGAAGATTGCGAGTCTAAAGAGAGAGTTTGATCAGATCGACCGTACTCTGGCTAGTGCTACTACCAACTTCATTGTCTATTCAATGACCAAGACGGGCGGAGTGCGAGTTATCAGACAGGAAGACGGCACAAACAAGCAAGTCTTTCGTGGCTCTGAGAACCAAATCTTCAACCTCAGTATTAGTGGTGCATCGGGTTCCGGCCCGTTCGGTGCCGAGACTGTATTAGGTACCGGTGTCAATGGCAACGTCTACTGGACATCAATCCCGAACTCGGCTGATTTTGCGGACGAGGACCTTGATCGAAGAGGCTTCAGCTTTCCTCCACTGCCTCAGGCCGATGAAAATACTTCGGGATCTCAGCTCAAGACTCGTGCAAAATTGTCTAACAAACACCCCGATTTCTTTGCTGTTGGTCGGGGCAAGTCTATTCACATTATCTGGCCTACCGTTGCTTTGCAGCCAGAATATACCAACAAGGATACTCGTGTTGTGAATACTGCGAAATACTTGGAAGACCGCTGTTTGAAGATTGCCACTGGAAAGGCTGGGAAGGACTTTTCTTTCAGTGCTGATGACACCGTCATCGTCTCTCTCGACAAGGCGGGCCGGATCAAGTTCTGGGATGTGAGAGATCATATTGATCCTTCGAATGGCATACCGTCCAACAAGTGCAACGTCACCGTCAACACTCCTATCATGGTCATGAACACTACTTCTTCAAGTGAAAAGTCTTGGGCTACTTCTGTCGTATTTGCTGACAAAGAAAGGTCGATCAGCAGATGTCAAGTCATGCGCTATCTGTTGGTTGGTTCAAAGCAGAACCACACCCTTCACTTGTGGGATCTTGTGCTCAACAAGGTTGTGCAAGAAGTCAACTTTCCGCATGAGAACGAAACCGATCCTATCTGTAGCATCGTCTATCATGCCAAGTCAGGCTTAATAGTCGTGGGCCATCCCACTCGCAACTCGGTCTTCCTCATCCACTTGAGCTTGCCACGACACAATATTCCAGCGGGACTATCGCAGGCTCAGTTCATTAAGAGATTAGCCATGAAGGATGCGACACTACCAAAGCCCGAGTCGACTGCTATCATGAGCGGTGCTCGTGAACTGTCACTATCATCTATTGGCCAGCTACTCAGTCTCGACGTTGTTGACGTGTCCAGCAACACGAGCGTGCCTGAAGTTGAAGACAAGAGCTTGTTCGAAATCTATATCATGCACACTCGCGGCGTTACTGCTCTCGCTCCGAAGAACCGAGACCTAGGATGGAACGCAGACTCCAAGGTTCTTTATCCTGTGGATGCAGCTGCGGAGAGAATAATTTCAATCGGAGATTTGCGTCAACCCGACCAAAGCGAACCAGCTCCCACCCCGAAGCAGTCGTCCTCAACGGCCGAAATCCCAAGAGTCCCATCTCCATCTAAGAAAGCGGACAAAGTCGCACCTGCTGCTCCTGTCCCGCGCGTCCAGACTCCGCCCACATCTGTGCCGAATCCTGTGTCAGCTGCATCCGCATCGAACCCTGTTGTTGAAGATCTACCACCCAAGTCAACCAGTTCTGCGGCAAAGACAGGAACATCGCAATCGGCTCAAACAGCAGCTGTTGCTCAAACCAACGGCAACACGAAGTCAGCTCAGCCAAGAGCTGTTCCTCCGGCCAGTAACAACAGCACCACTCCAGCGTCTATGCCAACTCTTGGCACGTCTGCACCATCTGATATTTCCGGATCGACTCTTGACGCTAGTGCACTCGCTGAGACCATGTCCAGGGCTCTAGCGAGCACACTGTCAGACGTGCTATCCAAGGTGCTCGGGGATCTATTCGAGAACTTGTACCGTCGACTGGACGATGATAAACGTGTGAACGAGGCTGCCGGTTCTGCCAAGCAGGATGCGGTTCTAAGGCTTGTTTCTAGCACACTCACTGACAATGTTGAGAAGAGCCTGAACCGCATCATCTCGAGCACGATTGAAAAGTCTGTCCTGCCTGCTCTTTCTTCTACTGTCTCTGCTGCTGTCGAGCGCAAGGTTGGAGATGCTGTCGCTCTGCAATTGCAGTCCAGTCTGTCAAAAGACCTCCAGTCTGCATTGACTGCACCAATCGCCTCTGCCATGCAGGATCCAAAGGTCGTCCGGACGCTCAATGATCAACTTACCAGCAAGATTACCACCCACGTCGAAAGCGTTTTCACCACGACTCTCAACCAGACTATCACTCCAGCTTTCCAGAAGCTTGCTGCAACTTCCGCGAACCAGATGACAGTCGAGATGGAGAAGCGTGTTGGACTTCAGGTCCAAGAACTTAACATGCAGCGACAAGCAGATGGAGCCAAGATCGACAAGCTTACCAAGCTCACCACTGAGCTCGTGGATAGCGTCCGCGCGATGACTGGCATGTTGGCAGACTCGCAAAAGGAAATCATGGGTCTCCAAGCGCAACTCGCAGAACAGCTAGCTGCTACATCAGTCCGAAGTCCAGTAGTTCCAGCACGGCCTTCAGACTCTGAAGTCAACGCTTTGGAAGATTG
>Ga0160429_1000140_pt1 | contig 91534 bp, 104 predicted proteins | sample SolpanmetagenomR_FD_108199 | JGI IMG/M metagenome (GOLD analysis project Ga0160429, IMG submission 108199) | Solar panel surface microbial communities from Lawrence Berkeley National Laboratory, California, USA - R | ecosystem: Engineered > Built environment > Solar panel > Unclassified ...
ATCATGAGTGGCAGTTGACAGGAAGAGTTGGGAAGGTTGAAGATATCTTAAATGCTGTTGAGTATATCATCAATGCGAAAGGGTTCGTTACTGGGACAGAAATTGTAGTGTCTGGTGGCGTGGAAAGGAAGATGGTCTACCCAGAAGGTTAGGTAGATCAAGGCCAGTCATGAGCTCTGCTCGCAATGAATCTGCTCCTGTAGCACAGAACCTCAATCATCACTGGGTGGTTCATGGAACTTTCATCTTACTGCCCCACTGTGTGTATCTGCATATCTTGTTTCAGACTTGTCGCAACGGTCATCGCATCTCCGTCTCGTCTTCATCTTTCGCGCCCTCTCACTGTCATGGAGCATCCTATCGTCGCAAAGGTCAAAACACAAACATCACGCGTCGCAAGCATGGCACCCATCGACCCTAGCTTCTACGAGAGCAACCTCTTCCCAATCAGCCTTTTCTCAACCTACGCGGTCACTGTCGCCGCCCTACTCGCACTGATCGCGTACTCGCTTTACAATGCCTACGACTATATGCCTACCGCGCTTCGCACGCGCCATTTGGCGCATAACCGCACGAAGAACCTGGTGATCATGGGAGGGGTGGCAGCTGTCTGTATTGGACTCAACAGCTATAGCATTATCGAAGCACTTGTCGAATCTTACAGCATTTGGATTTTGAAAGCAGAAGGCGCATTGCCAACTACGAGCATTTGGCATAGCACGACTTGGTGAGCGACTGAATCGCCGTTGCATTGAGAAACGCGACTAATATCGCCCAGGTACCCTGATACTCACGATGTTGGCGCCCTTCGCCTTGGTCGTTGGATGCAGGATGTCGATTGGATCGCCGAATTGTCCTTTGCGCTTGGTGGTAGAGCCAGGGACTACTTCTACGCTGCCCAGCTTTCTTCGGCAACTTTGATCTGGAGTGTCTTCCTCGCGGTCGAAGGTTGCTTCCAATGTTTGCTGCTTATGACGTGCAACTGCTGACAAGATCTTAGGTCGTCGTCGCAATATTCAGTTTACCCCAGCGTACCTACTTCTCGCTCACCTGCTTGGCCTGAGCACGGCAAGTTCACTCCTCGCCATTGCACTCCTCCTCACACCTGTGTCTCGGTCTGCTCCGACTACATCTGGCCGTCAGCTCTGGAGTCCAAATTGGGCATTACTCACCGCGCCAGTCCTAGCAGGTCTAGCATGTACGACTTTGTTTCCGTATTTCGACAGCAACTTTGCACACATCATCCTTGGATCTCTACCACCAGTTCTCACCTTCGTACCTCTTCTGGTCATGCACACAGATCTCACTCCAACAATCTGGGGCAAGAAACATACCTCTCTAGCAGAAGCACACGCGTCCTACGGTCCTATCTTCCGCGTGTCGTCTCTGGCATCGTTGCTCCTCCATCTCTCTGTCACAAGCGCAGCTCTTGTCTTCAACACACCCTCTGCCTACTCTAGTGCTGGCAGAACTACAGACTATGACCCGATCTGGACTACCCACGATCGCGTCGCCCTTCCCGCTACTATTCGTATCAGCACTGCCGTATCCAAGCTCCTAGGAGCTGTCTCTGACAATCCAGTCGTGCGGAAAGTAGGCTGGGATGTCCTGCTCTCTGCCGCCACTTTCTGCATCTGGTCTGCTCTTCGCCGATCAGACGTCCACGATATGCTCGCATCGAGTGGTTGTCCCGGTTTCCGCTTCCGCGAGGCTCACGACTCACACCCATTGACTGCTGTAGCTGCAAAGCTAGCTAAGAGTGCTGGTCTTACAGATGTACATCCATCATCATCATCATCGTCATCATCTCCCAGCAAGACACCTCTGTCACCGAGCAAGCGCGGAAGAGGCAGGCCAAGGAAGAACGAGACAGCAACTACAATCAATGACTTCGAGCTTGAAGATGACGAACCTCATGATGGAGAGTTTGTGCCAACAGCCAAGGGTCGCGTGCCAGAGGTTGAGCATGAGCTTGAGCAGATGGGTGGCAATGGTGGAAGTGATGCCGAGATAGTGGCCGAGGAAGCAGAGAGTGCGGCTTTGGCATGGGGAATGTGTATCTTTGGAGGACTTGGTGTAGCCGCTGCAGGTGTGTGGGGCGCAGAGGTTGTTGGTAGATGAGTCTGGCGTCAGTAGGCACTTGCTGGACACTTGCTGGAGGTGAAGCGGGATGCCGTGGCGAGCAAGAATAGCAATGGCACAGATGAGGCGTGATGGGTCCGGATTGAATTTGGATAAACATGATACCCCAATGGGATGCAGCAGCACACTGCGGCGCAAGAATGGTTAAATGACCACCAGGTAACACAATGGTAGGAACGTCGATGGTAAGAACGTTCGCATTCCTGATTTTTCGACTACGTGCTATTTCCATGTTGCGGTTGGGATATGTGTTTTGGCTCACAACAATACTCTACGAAAAAACCGATGCGAAATGTGCTGAGAGGTTTCATGGCTTTAGTACCGTGAAATCGAGCAGCAATCGCACGAATCACCCAGACCTCTAAAGCAGCAAGAAGAACGACTGAGTCGATGAGGAACAAGAACTCTATTGATGCTGATGACTATGATCATCATATCTGATCTCTATTGTGCAACGTGAATGTGAATCGTGACCCGGAACCTATTGTCTGATGAGAATAATTGTTTGCTCTTGGCATTGTTATGCATATAAGAAAGCACCCTATCCTCTCTCGCTTCTCTCATCCTCCATCCATCACTCTTGGAGGGCCCTTCCACAAGTACTTACTTCACTTAACTAACCAACATCTTTCAGAACCTCTTATATATATGCACACCTCTCTCTTCAAGCAACTCCTTGCTGACGCTAATTGCTGCGCTCAAATCGTGGAGTCAGACGTCTCTGCTATCGCTGCTCCTACTTGCCTCCCTCACTGGCACGAGGACCACTTTCCATGTACTGATGCCGACGTCGACGCATTCTTCTTTGTAAGTATGTGACTAAAGCGCTGATTGATCTTTCACTGACACAAACCCTAGCTGTACATAAACACCGATCCTATTGTCTACCAAATCCTAATGTCTGCATTGTTTGTAACTGCATTCGTCTCCCTCACCACAAGTGCCGTGCTCAAAAACATAGTGTGTGTCGTCTGCTGGAGGTGGAGCAAGTGAAAGTCGTTCTTATTGTCTGTCAACTTCCTGTCATTTGCCAAGTTCCTACTATATGCCCAGTTTCCATTGTCTGCATACAGATTCGTATAATCACATTCATCTCTCTCACCACGAACGCCGTGCTCAATAAGTCACTCACATTGAAGCACTATACCCTTGGTAGGGTCCGAGTAAAGACAGCAGGATGTCTCTGAGAACTTGGTATTCAAAACGTTTGAGTCAGGCTGTGTAGGGTGGCCATGTAAGATCAATACGGGCGTGATTGGTAGCACGAGACCTCGTGAATCGAAGGCTTCCCGGAGACAGAGTTGAGCCTGGCGCGCTTCTTGCCCTCAGCGACGATCTCAATGACATCGCGCGCGAACTCACGCACCAGACTGAAGGAGCACTGAAGCCTTTGTCCCTAGCGCGCTCAAGTATGTACGAGCTCTTGAGGTGCCAGCTATAAGCAGCCTGTTGCCGGATCACGTCACCTTCGCCTTGTCCCATGCGTAGAACATCACGGGAAAGCCTTTGAAGTCTTTGCGCTGACCATAGAGGATCATCTCGTTGACGACGAGGAGAAAGGACTCCCTATCGACTGTGTCGCCATGCTTCGTTTTGACTGGCTCGTTGTAGATGTCGCTCATAAGATGCTCGGTCAACAGCTCAACATGCTCGTCGAATGTGCTTTCACCTTCAAGCCTACGATGTCAGCGTATCGATTGGCTACGGATTTGAGCTGTTCTGCGATTGCTTTCGGGTCGATGGCAGCATTGAATGAGAAGGTGGGACACTCTAATCAGCATTACCGTTGTCGTTGGATGTCATGTTGAGGTGAGGTTTGAGATGTTGTTCGAAGAAAGAGGTGTGAACATATGCATATATAAGAGAGATCTGGAAGATGGCAATGAGTTGGGTGAAGTTTAGCAGCTGTGGGGAGGCCTTAATGAAGGGAGGTTAGGAAAAGTGTGTGAGGATAGGCTGCTTTATATGTGCAACAATACCCTCAAGGAAGAACATTGGTTCTCAACAGACAAATGATTCACGATAGCCTCCGGATCATGATTCACATTGATCTTGCACAATAGGAGGTCATTGATAGAGATCAGATATCATAGGATAGGGTGGAATTAGGTTTAGGTCCCACAGTTCCAAACCAAAAGGACAGCGCCACATGCAAAAAATGCTCAATGAAAAAAAGCAAGAAGAAAACAAAAATATGAATCTAACAAAAGGCAAGCAAAAATAATTTAGCATCTGCAGGTTTCGATCCTGCGTCCTCCGGGTTATGAGCCCGGCTGATTGAATATCAGTATGATTAGGTTCGAGATGATGGGTGGGTAGGTACTAACCGCGCTTCTGCAAAGGAATTAGTAATATTCGAAGAATCTTAAATCGGAGGTTACTAACCCACTGCGCCAAGATGCTTATTCGATGCAAGTTAGGTTTGGTATATCGTATATATTCAGTTGCAACTCAGAACCTATCTCTACTCGAGCCTAATGTCGTCCGAGTCCGACGTGCGGTGGCGCTTCCACTGCGCCAAGATGCTTGCTTGATGAAGATGGATGATTTTGTAAAATCTATATCCTAATCTTTGACGAGGCGAAACGTTCTCAACAAATGAACACTGTTCACGCGAGCAAGCAATTGGGTGAGAAACCTTTGCATTCCTTTGGTTTACTTGCCAAAACTCCGTGATCATTCCTTTCCTCTAGCTTTTCGTCGCCTACAGAATGACTTCTCGACAACCCATCACCACTTATAGATCTGGATAATCACGATTGTGCTAGCCATTTTCCCAGCATCAAAAGAAGTGTTCCCGGTAGCAACCAATAAAACTCGGTGTGGTGAGATAGAAGAAGTATGACCAGGAGATGGTAATTTATCGACAGCCTTCACACATAGCAGATGGAATTCAAGAGTCTGCACCCATTTGGAATACTCGTCTCCAGTATTGCTGACGGGACGTTGAAGTTGCATAGCTTTCTGAAGTAGTTAGAAGTCTCACGGCACTATCCACACACGAGAAGTGGTTACACCGTCGAAAAATTGTGGCCGAATTTCACTAATGGAGATGCTCCGCGCTGGCGTCTTTCGGATAACTCTTAGCATGAATCTGGTATTGATGAAGAGAGGTTGCGAAGGCACCGCCACCTAACATCAAGCATAGAGCTCCAAAAGAGTGCTCAGAGGATGTATCGCATCCTGAAATAATCAAAACGCTGCCTCGAAACGCTGCCAAGACCACCCATGGAGGATCCAAGGATGACCCAAGGATCCCCATCTCCAGCTCTAGCTTCAGCTCGGTAGTGGTATTATCTTGGACTCAGTGCGAATAGAACTGACAAATTATCGAAAAACCAGATCTCTATTGCTGAGCCAATCATTGTACAATGAGATTGTGAAACATGATCTTAAAAAACTAGCGTCTATCGTGAATAATGGCTCTTCGTTGAGAGCCACTATTGCGCATATAAAGCAGCCTATCCTCTGCCCTTCTCAGTCACTGTTTTCCATTCTCCATCCATCACTCATCCTCTTGCAAGCCCTTCCCACAACTGCTCACTTCAACCAATTCTCAATCACCTTGCCACATCTTACCCTCTTACACACATATCTGCACCTCTTCCTCATCAAACAACATCTTAAGATGTCCTCCACTCTTAACGCAGATGAACCCATGCTCGCTACTCCGCAAAAGGTCATTCAAAAGGCCATTCTGTCGTCGCAGCAGGAAACGCAGAAGCCCATCGCCGCTGCTGAAGCGCATTTTACCGCCATCACCACCCAAGCACGCCCAGCCACATTGGCTGAGCACATCGAGCTCACAGTGCTATATCTCACTTCCGACGACTATACCAAAACAGAGGAAAGCAAGTCCATGCCTCTTGATTCGGCCGCGCTGACGCTCATTGCTGGTGAGCTCGTTCTCTGGCGCAACCGGACAGATCCTGATAGCTTTCCTATCATATACACGCCTTGGACTGTGAAGCTAGTGGTCAAGTTCTGCAATCGTCTAACATCTGGTTGGAACGCATTCTCGATCTGTACTTCCAGCTATGTCAAGGGCAAAAAGCTCGAAGCCCCAACCATCATATGTGGGTTTCTGAGGAGAGACGCGACGGAAAGCAACGCAAAGAAGAGAAAGCGTTTGCCTGCCAACACTGCCAACGACGATGATTCAAATGACATTCAGACTTCGCCTGTTCCAGGTCACCGTAAGGAAGGGCAAAAGATCAAGGTATCTGTGCAGATATCAGGCTACTTTCCTACCTTCGCCTTCAAAGATAAGACGAACCGGAATGTCAAGCAGAGTGACGTTGCACTTGATCAGGACGCACGTAAGGCTCTAGCTCGACTCGCTGGTCAATACAATGCACGACAGAAGGCTTTTGTGAAGGAGGAGAATGAGAAGGTCCTCCTTGCCGCCGCTCGCTGGAGACTATATCTAAACCACTTGGATGAAAGCAAGCAGCAGAGGGAGATCGCTGTCTGTGGGGCGGCTTCGGAGCCAGACAAGATGCAGGAGACATTGCACGTCCACGACTTCAACGAGGAGATAATGTACGAGTTCGTTGACGAATTTAGGAAGAGTTCTGCCAGCTGGAAGCAGCAGTCTACGGAAGGAGATTCTGATGAAGATTAATGATGCGCGTGGTGGCTTTGTTTGCATGAGAGTGGGAGGATATTGAGGATGAAAGTCAATTGAGAGGCTTTTGAAAGACGACAGCTTCATAGCTAGAGAATCAGGGATGCAGGCGTTCCTACCATTGATGTTCTTTTCGTGATCGTGTTGCTTACTTGTCATCTCATCATTCTTGCACCAAACTTAGCAAGCCAAGTCCTGCTCCATGGTGTCGTCTTTCAATGCTCATACTCCATTCTCCCATCAATATGCGACCAAAACTCTTCAACAACCTGCTTTTCCACTCCCTTCCTCAGAGTCAAATACGTCCTCTGTGTCACCTCAACCTCCCAGCTTCCTGGATTACCATCAACGATAAACCCTCCCGCTTCCTTCAGTATACACCAACCAGCTGCAACATCCCATGCCCAGCACTACTTCCATGTCAGCATATCACGTTTCTTGATTATCCAGAACTTGTCAAAACTTACACCACCCTCCCAATACATATCCAAACTCCCCTCAGCCACACCACAAATATTCAGCGCCGCACTCCCCAAACTCCTCGCCGAATGCACCATAGCCCCTCCTTCCTCCTCAGCCCTCCCCAAATTCGCAAACGTCTTCGTTTTACACTCGTAATTCTTCCCAGACCGATCGCTTCCCCACTCAATCGCAACAAGTGCTCTATTCAACTTCTCCAGCTTCTCGTCTTTGAGCGGCAGTTTCTGTGCTGGTAGTGGCTGTGATTCAAATGCACGCTCGGTTTTGTAGGTGCCTTTGTTCTTGATGGCGGAGTACAGTGTACCGGTGAAAGGGTTGTAGACGACACCGATGACGGGTTCGCGGGCGACGGTGAAGCCGAGGGAGATGGAGACGTATGGGTAGGAATGGACGAAGTTCGTGGTGCCGTCGATTGGGTCGACGATGAAGGTTGGGGTGGAGGCGAGTTTGGTGCCGGGGGTGTAGGTTTCTTCGCCCATGAAGCTGAGGAGGGGAGTCAGAAGATGTAGTGTTGTAGCGGGCGGATCTCTGGACTTACTCGTAGTCTGGGTACTTTTCTCGTAGTGTGCTAGATACCATGTCTTCTACGGATTTGTCTGTTTCTGTCACCAAGTCGGCGGCTGTTCTTCCTTGAGGAGTATGATTAGCCTCTGTTACTTCCGTGTTACCTTTCATATAGCTAGGGCGACATAACTCATGTCGACATACAGTTCTTCTTCGTTCCTGATGAGGAGGTTCTGGGATGCGCAGTGGTAATCATCTTGCCAGCCTGCTTCGAGATGTTGATGAGGACATCATGGATCTCATCAAGGTTTGGTTGTGCCATGGTGGAAATTGTCGCGAATGTGTATCGAGTAGATTGTTGCAACTTATGTTGATGTTAGAGAAGTGTTTCAGAACCCAACGGTATACTGTGGGGTAGTGGGGCACTGTGATATGATAAAATAAAAGCTTTACAGAAGAACCATAACCTATAAAACTGGCAATTAAGATGAAGATACGTCTTGGTGTATGGATTTGATTATTTTGATTGCTTTGATTATTGTAGTATTGATATAATACAGATTATATTAATTACGCTATATATTTTCCACAGAGCAGAGACACTCCATAGACTGAGACAGCTAACACTTGCTCCATTGCAATCTAGTTGCCGTGGTTGACAGAGTGGTGGTAAGGGCCACGTCCAGCGCGTTCTGTAGATGGGTCAGCAAGTGCAAAAATACAAATGTCAGCACTTTACATACCCTTGTGAACCTCATTCGCAGCACCCTTAAGAGCGTCATTGTGCTTCACAGTGGTTCCGTCACTCCTTGTCTTAGGAGCACCCTTGCCTGGATCTTGAGGGTTGAGGACCTCTTCCTGAGCACTGTTTGTGGCACCTTGCTCTTCGGCGCCGAAACCACCACCATTCTGCTCGGTGAACTTGACGTGCACCATGTGTACATCCTTCAATCCAGGAAGTCCCTTGAGAATAGGCATCGAGCTCTCGAAGCCCTTCTTAGCATTGTTGTGCGCCTCGACGCTTTCCCAGCCAATAACAGCGACGTATACCTTAGCCTTACCACCGGCCTTTTCGTTCGAAACCTCCTCCTCGGACCAGCCGCCAGCACTGCCCTTCAAGGAGTTGTCCTTGATAGACTCCTCGACGCCGGACACGAACTTCTTGAGCTCAGACTCGACCTTGCTAATATCGACAGATTGCTCGAAGTATAGTGTAAGAACTTCGGTAACAGGAGAGTTGGTATCTGAGAGGGCGGCGCTGGCAGGGTGAGGCTGGAAACCAACATGGTAGAGTACGGGTGCGCCATCTAGGATGCCGCCGAGATGCTTCAGGAAAGGACCATATTCCCGGCTGTTGATGAATGTCTTGTGTGCATCAGTAGAATCCCAATCGACAAAAAGACGCAATAATGCGGGGTCTGGGAGAGCGTGTCAATTACTGTGAAGGGAAGAGAACAAGGAGATACTGACTCTCGATTTCTGTGCCCCAATATGCTCTTTGACAACCGTCTACACCAAGGACAGTCTGGAGGGTATCTTGCCATACTGTGCCTTCAGGTGTGTTGGGGTCATGAACATTTGAGCCTGCCTTCAATGGAAGGTGTGCAATCTCGGTGACGCCAGAAGACATGGTTGTACGTGTATGATGTGTATAGCTTTGAAGCAGAGGCTTGTTTGAGCTTTTTGGAAGTAGAATACTGTGAAATAAAGAAAGTGTATGCAAGCAGTGGTGTTATACTCTGATGGCGAAGAATCGTCAATGTGGTGACGTATTGATGCGGGGTCAATGCATTTTTGAATTTCGATGCTTCATTGAGCCTTGGCATACAGCTGGACGTGACAGAATGAGCGAAAAAGCTATCTTGAGTCCTTACCAATATGTATCCGTTCAGTGATACAGATCAACACTTGGAGTGGCCCTAGGCTGCCCATGACAAGCCATCTTCCAGTGGAGCGATCCAGAAAGCAAATGTAAATGTCAGTACATTAGTTTCTGCGAGGCTGCTGGGTACCAGCTGATACCTTGATCACTCCATCTGGTAGCAATGTTGCGCGTCGTCGTATGATGTGCCGATGGCTCAGACATGAGAATCACATCTTCACAGAGAGCACTCCTAATCTCCCTCCCGTTCCCTCGCCTTCATCTCCCATCCACCCTACAACCAATGTTACCCTTAGCCCCATCATTCTTCTTTCCAGATACTTCAAAAGCTCGCTGCTGCTAGTACTTAGCTCTACTGCGGTCCTGCCTAACAACTGCTCCCAAGCACGATCGGACCAGACAAGCTTACCACATGCAAGCGTGCCTGTTTCATCAATGATCGATCCAACAAGCTTTGGATTGGGGCGCAATCTTGTAGGTAGCGAACATTGCTTGCAAGATCCGGAGGGCGTGTTTGAGTAGAGTGGAACCCCACAGCACTCGGTGCAGAAGAGGTTGCCTCGTTGGAAAAGGGAAAACACGTTCATCTCGAGGATAATGACTGAGATATATCCTGAAAAGGTGTCGTAAGGTCTTTCTCGGATCCTTTTGAGGAGTAGAGAGTCAGTTTGGAATTGGTATATGGCTAGATAACACAAGGTCTGGAAAGACAACACTCACTGTTCATCCAGGTCTGCCAGATTATATAAGATTCGGACAGGATCACTCAGGGTCGCTTGCAAATCAAAGACTAGAGAACATCAGTGAACAAGCACCAGAGCACTAAATGTGCAACTCGTGCGAACCTCCTTCGGGCCAAGGTGGATTGACATGCTCTCTCTTCGTCAAGGTCTGCGCAAACCTCCTCACCCACCCAGCATCTGGAATATTAGGATCGATGTCGATGTATGTGCTTGCACCAAGGGAAAGAGACGGGTAGCGATTGTAACGGAGAACTGGATTCGTGATGAGTAGTATTGTGACTGAAGGGCGCCATGCATCAACAGATGATAGTGCTGCTCCCCAAAGAGTTAGACTGATATCAGATGTGTCGTCGAAAACGCCTAGATTGACCAGCTCGCTTTGACCATCTCCAGTTTTATGCTTCACTACGCAATGTCAAGTCAACAGCAAGTTCAAGAAATCCTGCCATTCTCCTCATACCAGTCTTCTTTGGCCCAATGGACTTGACGCAGACCAGGATTTTTACGCCATCTCGTTCGTGTTCACTGTTGAGATAGTCTTTCAATGTGACCAGCTTGGACACAGATTGGCCGTCTTCGTATCCAAGTGGTACTTTGCACTGTTTCCCAGCACCGCTCGCCTCATGGACCATGAAGTGGCAGCTTCTGTCTCTTTCCGGGAAGATGTTGACCAGCAAAGGCGCAGTAGGAACGGAGAGGTTGGTATTGATTCCATCAGACACGTGAGGAGTCCAAATGCTCACAAGATGGCCAAGACATAAATTGTAGTTTCGTTCAGCATACCAAAGTCGAACCTGTATGTAAATATGCGTGAGCAAAAGCCATCTCGTTGAATAGAAATATCAGGCTTACTGTCAGAGCACCGGTGTCATCCTTCATGATCATCTTCAGGCATCCCTTTGCAGCTTTTGGCATTTTACTGGTTGTCGTCTGGTCATAGAAATTGACAATGCGACCCATGAATGTTATGCAATTTGGTCCAGGCACGAGCGACTCAATGTCGACTTCAGTGTAATCTACTTCAGGTGTCCACTTCGAAGGACTCGGCACCGGGCTTGATGATGAGTGCTCGGCAAGACCAGGCTTCGTGGGTGTCGAGAACTTGACGGGGCTGCTGCTGGGAGAAGAGCTCCGCGTGAAATACGACATGATCGACGAAGACGGTGGCCCCATAATTAGCAGTATTCAACCTTAGGATTGTGTTGGAAGAGCGGAAGAAAGAACGGAGTCAAGTACAAGCAAAAGTCAATCCCGCAGAGGATGGAGAAGTGAGATCTGTTTCATGTGCCTGCCAAGACGTTTCATCTCCAGAACAATAAACGCACTTCCTCTGCATATGCCTCTTGCCCTTTAGATCATTTCATGGTTGGCACTGAGATCTATCTTGACATCCGAGCTGAGCGACAGCAGCATTCTAGCGGAATCTGCTTGACTACCTAATGTGGCCTTTTCGCGCAATGTGCGAAGACGGGAGTGTTTCAGATATGAAATCAGCATGAAATATGCAGATCTCGTACTCTCATCGTGATGTCTCCTCCCATTTGCCGCAGCAGCAATGTTCGACAGACGCGGCGTCCCGTGAGCTTGCAGCTTACTGGGTCTCGTTAGGTTACCTGACTATGTCTTAAAGATCAGTAGGTACGATATCACAATATGCTCAATGTGGACAGGACAGACGATGACAAATAGTCTTTCATCTTTGAGTCTAGCAAGGGGAATTCAACCTATGTGGCTGCAGGACGGAACAGTCGACGCTCAAACCTACGAACGAAGCTGCTGGCTTCTAGCTCCTATATTCGCTAAAGTATCTTGTAGGAGGTTTGTTGTAGCGAATCGCAGGTCGGTTAGATCTCTAGAACTCTCCTTGATGCCACATAAGAATAGACTCGGTCAGGACACAGAAGATTCTGAGCCCACCAAGATGCCGTGACAGTACCAAGCTCTTGTCTGAGCGCACAATAATGAGATGTCCGACTATGTATAAATGACCAAGCCCGATACCGTCGTCATTCACAAGACCGTAGGCTTGTTGTTCTTGCGATAATACCAGGTACAGTATGAGCACTTGGCAGGGACGACATATCGACGACGCAAGCCAGGCGCACATAGGCGTAACAATCGGAGGCTTTCTCAAGATGTCCTACTGCTCAACGGACTCGACGTGGGACCTGAAGAGCACTGTATGTGTAATTGAAATCATCTAGATATGTGTCTTTGACGTCGCACACCATTCTTTTGAAACGCCTGTGGCGACCGTGTGTGGGACTATGTTGGAGATACCGAGCTCGATGTCAGATGGATCGCGTAATCATCAGACAGTTGGCAGTCCTCGATGTCTTTGTCTGTTACCTTAGCGCTTAACCACCTGTCTGTCGCGTGCATGTTACCAGGTAAGTCTGACGACGGGATCTGAGGGGGAGTGCCGAAAAGTTGTACCAAGGTTGTCGACCTCGTGCTAATAGACGATCACACACCTTAATTTGACCACACTAGAACTCACCTGATGCTGGTGGCTGAGTTTGGTGTATCGAAACACTCTTCTGGAACGGATTGGGCTTGCGGCCACTATACTGTTCCTCGTGGTAGCCGGCTATTCTTTCGCAACACTCTAGCCGCTCGCCTGCTCCCGCCGGGCGGCCAGCTAGGAGCCGCTCAGAAGGCGTTGTTTCTGCGCCGGTAGCACACCGCAACAGCGTCATGTAATTGGAGCTTGGAGAGGATACTTCGTGGCTCAACCTTGGCTCCTGAACTGTGCGTTTGTTTTCCGCCAGGGCAAAAGCTGAGTAGCAGCCCTCGACAACCTCCATCACCTCCTACTCGTCTCTCGAACTGTCTGTGGCTTGTCGCTTGTCGCCGCTAGCTAGGAGTTCTTCGTCCTGCTGACCAACTTTATCAAGCAGAACCTGCTGCACGTCGATGTAAGACTGACTAGCTGCTTGATACTATACTGCCCAGTCCCCTGCTTCGCAACGTTCCTGGTCTACCTCCTGCTGCACTCTATCGCGCATCCCTGCCACCTTTATCTGGACCGCGTCTCAGTGCTCTTCTGAATCGCAGTAAAGACCTAAAGCTGACTCTAGCATGGCTACAGCTGCTGTACTTCCTGCTCCGAGCATGCCCATGATGGCACCCGAATTATTACCTATCCCTACACCGTTGGATCAATCTCCAAAAGCGAGGTGAGTGCTGCTCTTCTGACCGTTCACAGATTATTGACACTCTTGTCTCTCCTAGACTACCACGGCCGGGACTTGTAGAAGCTCTTATGCAACTTCACCTCCGCAACAACATGGACACATCAGATAAAGAAGAATCAGAATCCAATGGCTCGCAAGACTCATCAGGATCATCAGTATTTTCCCGACCATCTCCCGCCTTTTCTCGCGCATCGAGCGCCACCAGCTTTGGCAGCATCAGCTCAGCCTCGAAAGACAAAGCAGCCCGGCCTGGACTGCGAGACTCGGGTATCGTCACATCGTCGCGTCGCACATCAACTCTGTCCGCACCATCGCGGCATTCCTGGTATAACGATTTATATCGCAAGTTGCCTGCGGAAGTAATAAGCTGTATTGTTGGACATCTAGAGGTAGCTCATGGACCTGCGAATACACCGGTTGGCTATGTCAAAGATCTTCACAGCTTGTCCCTAACGAGTCGTTCCTGGGACAGGCATGTTAGACCTCACCTGTTAGTACTCGTTCGATCCGCTCATTGCATAGCTAAGCTAGCGCACTTGCTAACGAGTATTAGATATCACACACTTTTTCTGCGCTTCACAGAATTACAGCCTCCGCCTAAGAAAATGTTTTCGAAACTGAAAACGAGAGTGAAGGCTCTGCGTCGCACTTTGAGAGAAAGACCTGTTCTTGCACGATATGTCAAAGAAATACGAGTACTAGAGTTCTCGCGCGATGTAGCCGTCAGTGCAGAAGGCTCAAATGAGATCCGAAATCAGCTAGCGTCGTTGGTCATGGCTTGTGCTGGTCTTGAAAGGTTGACTGGTCTGTATCCACCTCATTTCCACGATCATGATAGGCTTTCTCACGCGCTGTCCACGCGACGATGTCTGAAGGAGAAACTTTGGGTTATTGGGCCTAATCAGCAAAGTGCTCCTGGTGGTCGACTTGCACCACTAAATGCTGCTCAGATTGGGGACTTCATCCAGCTTCATTCGAGATGGTCTAACCTGGAAACCCTCGTGCTTAGCTGTGCACCTGGTGGCGTACTTGATCATCATCAGATGTTCTTTGCGACACTTGATCACTTGCCTAGACTGAAGAATCTTCACATCTCTGGCTTTTCTGCTTACGATTTCAATGACCAGCATTTGCACGCCATTCCACCCACTCTACAGGCCCTTCGTCTAGAGGCCCTTCCTGGTATTTCAGAAGAAGGCCTCATCCACTACCTAACCTCCATTCTACCACTTGACGACCGCGCCCATCTAACGTCACTATCTCTTGTCGACCTGAACCTTCACTTTCTCTCTAGCGTCGCCTCGCTCCTTGGCCATCTCTACAACCTCCGTCGCCTAACAGTTGTCACCTCCTCGCTCGATCCTCCTTCCGGCATCCCAGTTGATGAAATCTGGCAACCTTTCTGCGCCTCGCGATCGTTGGAATACCTCCACTGGGAAATCAACCCGTGGATCAACTCTCCTTCTCCAGATTTCGCACACTACATCCTCGCCGAATCTATTCGTGCTGGTGGCTTCCCTCAACTTCGTCGTGTACGCTGTCCCAACGACCCCGCTGGGATTGTGCAATCTGCCTGCCGCCCAATTTTACCTCCTTCAAAGCTCATAATCGCACCGAATGGCCAATTCACCGAACGACCACCAGCAAAATGCCATGGCTGTGCCGGACAAGCCAAAACGTGCCACGCTGCTTCGCTCGCCCATGTCCGCGATCGTGCCTTTGCTCGTGCACATACTGCGCTTTACCCTGCTCGTCGGGTTGGTGTCAACAATGTCTGTCGCTACAATGTTATCGAGGATACAGAATCGTACATCCGTATTGTCGCTTCGGACGAGGAAGGTATGTTGATTGAAGCATACGACACGCCGAAATTCTTGGGAAGCTTAGGCCCGGAAGCGCCGGAGTACTGGCTGGGCAGTGATGTTGTAGGCTGTGATGCTACCTTGTCGATGGTCGAGGATGTTGTGCTCAGGGAGGCTCCGCGCTTCTGGAGTGAAGAGGCTGGAAAGAGGGTCAAGTGGGAAAGTGTAGATATGAAGAGGTTGTTTTAATGGTAGGACCGATTGTGATGAGGGGGTGGGACATTGCTCGGAAGGACATTTGGAGGTTGACCAACCATTGCTTGGCTATATTTGGGAAAATGAGACGAAGTCATGATCTTGTATATACTACATAATAATCGCACATAAAATGAATATCTTAACACAATTACCATGTGTGCCTCGCATGCTGTGAACTACTTCAGTTGTAAGCTTCTTATTGACTAACTTATATCTTTCATTCTAGGCAGGCTTTGCTTATTATATATTACACATATCATACTATCCTTCTACTTATCAGCAGCATCCAAAGGCTTCTGCAAGTTCTCAACCTCCTTCGCCTTCTGCCCCGCAGGCTTGTTAGGATCACGCTTCGACGGTTCCTCTCCATGCTCATCTTGTCCTAATCCAGAGTCCTTCAGAACATCAGTATCAATCTCAATGTTACTAAAAGAGAATGAACTAAAAAACATACCGTGTTATCACCAGTCAGAGGCTTAGCAGTAGCTGAACCGCCAGTCTCTGAAGAATTGGTACCAGGTGTGGCGGCATCAGAGGCGACACTGTTTTTCATGTTCTTCTCTTGCGAGCTGTCGGAGAGAGGTGCTCCTGAGGGGTTCTTGGGATCCATTGCGCGGAAGGTTGTGATAGAGAAAGGACCTGTAGGGGGAGATGGGAGATGGTATTAGATGAGTTTACGATCTGTGTGGAAATAGATGGTATTCTCTGTTGTATATATGGAAGGGAAGGACGTACGAGAAGCGACGGAAGGACGGGCAAGGTTGGCACGGGTGGCCAGGCGGATGGTTAGGCGGAACATGGTCATTTTGCTTTGAGGTGTTTTAGGTGTTGGTGTCGATAATGTTGCTTGCTGTATGAAGATGGTGAACAAGGATGCGAATGTAAGAATCCCAGACGTCATGCCCATTGGGACGAAAATGTGGAGTAGATTGACAGGGTAGTTCTATGTCGACGTAAGGGAGCCCCTGGAACGGCTCGCGACAACAATGGACTCAATTGGGGTGCGCCAGCAAGGTATAAACAAGAACAACAACAACAAGAACAACAACAACAACAACAACAACAACACATACACAGTCACTCAACATGGCACTAGCAAGCAAGCCCGCTTCAGGCGACAAATACACTGTTCTCCTGCCCACCTACAATGAACGCAAGAATCTTCCCATCATAATCTGGCTTCTAGCCAAGACATTCACAGAGAAGTATGTTTACCACTCCCCCTAGGCCTACTGCCAGCACCAGCGCCCCAGTTCGTACCTCTTTCCTGACACTACTCTTCTCCTCCAGCAACATCGACTGGGAAGTCATCATAATAGACGACGGCTCACCCGACGGCACGCAAGACATTGCCAAACAACTCATGTCCGTCTACAACTCCCCCTCCCCCTCCCCACCGCACATCGTCCTCAAACCACGCTCTGGCAAACTCGGTCTCGGCACCGCCTACGTCCACGGCCTCCAATTCGCAACAGGAAACTACGTCGTGATCATGGACGCCGACTTCTCGCACCACCCCAGCGCCCTCCCCCGCTTCATCGCGACGCAAAAACAAGGCAACTACGACATCGTCACTGGAACGCGGTATGCGGGCGAAGGCGCGGGCGTGTACGGCTGGGATTTGAAGCGGAAGTTGGTCAGTCGAGGCGCGAATCTGTTGGCGGATACGGTGCTCAGGCCGGGTGTGTCTGATTTGACGGGGAGTTATCGGTTGTATAGGAAGGAGGTGTTGCAGAAGGTCATTAGTAGTACGCAGAGTAAAGGGTATACGTTTCAGATGGAGATGATGGTCAGGGCCAAGGCGATGGGCTTTAGAGTTGCGGAGTGTCCTATTGAGTTTGTGGATCGGGTGTATGGAGAGTCGAAGCTTGGTGGGTCCGAGATCGTGGAGTATGCAAAGGGCGTGTTTAGTTTGTGGGCTGCTGTCTGAAATAGGAAAAACACATCACCAGACTCAATGCTAGTTCGCAGTGAGTGTGACAATAACTTGACTCTGGGGACGGCTTAACAAGACCGCTGGAAAGTACAACATGTAGTAAGGAAAGACGGCCACGATTATACGGACTCTCGTGCGGTTCAGTAGTATATTTTTCGTGTATATCGGAGAGAACGTCAGACCTCCGACTCGATATTAGCAGCACTGCCTGTTATGATACGACTATAGTTGCAGGAGGACTTTGAGTCTGAACAAGGAGCAATGGGTTAATTCGTAGCAAGGGTAAATCTATAAGCCTTCAATCTTGTTTGTGTAGCCTTGGAGAAGTCGTCACTGCACACGCTAGAAGAGCAATCTAATACACGACTAACCTCTCAAACAAGCAGTCTAGCAAGACGTCAAAGCCGAGTTCGAAAAATCCCTCATCTTCTGGCAACCCTTCCATGCGTGCTCAATCTACTATGTCTGCTCGCAAACACTTCCCCTCTTTCGTGAATCAGGCAAGCTAAATGAGCATGGCAGATCCCAAGTGAAAGTTTATGGGACATAGGAAACACCTCACCGTACTCGCAGTAGGCGCAGTCTTGTCGGAAGGAGTGCTTTCCCACCCAAAGTCGCATGGGGGGATTTGAGTCCGCGCAACAGTAATTTTCCGGAAGCTCTTTTATCTGTAGAAGAACTTGGTCATGGATATGCTCGTTTCTTGTTACGAACAGGATTTGGTCATTCCAGTATCATTTTGATTTTATTTGCTTACAGCTGCACACGCTTTTCGAAATCCTTTTGTACACTGAACTGACCTTCTTGCAAAAAGAGGACTATTGAAGACGATGAACTGGCCATGTATGAAAGCGCGTATGCTTCGAAGCAGAAGCGGCTCTGATATTGCGGCTGGCAGTGCAAGCTGGGCGACCTGATTGGTCGTGGTCGTCTCCCAAGAGGCTGGTGTTAGACTGCAATGAGATAGACTTTGCTGAGGATGGTAGTTTGATGAGCTTAAGGAAGGGGTGTTGAGGCGAAAGGGTAGGAAAGTGCGATATTGGGAAGGAGTTTGATGCTTCCTTGTGGAGTGTCGCAGTTCTCATATGGTTACGAGAAATGCGTGCATAGATACCAGGTAGTTGAATAAGATTCGGATCGTGAAGTTGAAATCCAAATCACATCCCAAAGCCTTGGCAGCAGAACTTTTGACATTCTCAATTCCTAACTCAAAGATTGAAAAGCTGTGGAGAGTGCTGGAGGGATTTTGCAAGTCAAATTCGGTAGATTTTGGTAAATCCCCGAACATGCCAACCTGGGATATTTGTCAAGAAAGTCACCAAGTGTTGCTTCCTATCATGTCCGAGCAGCAGGGAAGTTCGTCTCGGTCTCGTCTTGTATTCGACTAGTTAGCATGGTGATGTCTGGGTTCTGTCTCTGACACATCTTGTGTGAAAGCAAGGTCCGACAGTCTAAGTATGCGCTGGAGCGAGAGGAAGCCGCGGCCGAATGTGATAGTTTTGTAGCATTGGGAAATAACAGACTTTTGTGATCACTGTTACCGCCTTTGATCCCGACTCATTGGTCTTCTCTCCGTCAATGATTTTGAGGTGGACTATGACAAGTCGGCAATTAGCCAAACTGAATGTAGAGGTGACCAGAGGATTGGCATGCCTGGAAGAAGTGTATGGAATGAGAGATCAAAAGGTAGGACTGTTTGCCTTGTTGGTCATACTACACTGCCTGATCATTACATCTCCATTCACAAGCCTTTCGCCGATTTTACATTTCCCCACTCCGTAACCTCAGGAGCAGACTGGTCCCAGCGTATCCCAACGCCGAATTGTGAGAACAGTCTGCTATCCTTGCGACCTCGAGTTACTGATCGTTCCTTCTGTGGGGATTGTTGCTGGTATTGCTGTTGCTGTGAATCTTGATCTTGATCTTGCTCCTGCGGCCGAAGTTGTATTTGTGAACTATCGAAATACGGGGTTGCCTGTGGAATCAGAGGAGTGGGCACGCCTGTAAAGAGGGCGAGCTGTTGCTGCAATTCCATGATTTCTCTGTCCTTCTCCTGAACAAGGTTGCTCAGGTAAACACGCTGCCGTTGGAGAAGGGCATTTTGCTCGGTGAGGTGTTCGATGTCCATGCTAAGCATTACGGGAGCTTGCGATATGATAGAGCTGAACATATTTGGTTTTTGTAAATCATGGGAAATTGCGGGATCGACTACGACTTGTTCGGGTGCTGTCCTGGTATAATTTCCTGCAAATTAGTAGCAGAGTCCTGGCGAGAAATTTGCAGCGAGACGCGTTTGCGCTTCTTTGGGATCGTCGTCATCAGGCTCGTAACGATAGTACCAGCGTCAGCATGCACTGATGCCGCTGCCCGGTACCAAGTGCCTGATCAATTGCTGCTTGGGCATCTGCGACGTCCCCTTCTCCGTCAATGCTATCTGCTATTAGTTCTCCGCAAGGTTCGTGACACCTTCTGACATGCTCGTTCAGATTCTCCTTCCTTGTGAATCCTTTCCCAGTGTTCCTTTTGCAATAAGGATACGGACAAAATAGCATCACTTTCGGCCCACCAAACGCCTTGTGCACTTCACGCTGATGTCGCAACAACCCGCCAGAATAGTTAAAGCCGGGGAGGGTAGCACAGCTAGGCTCGAGACAAATAAATGGTCGTGAATGCTTGTTGTGATGAGTAGCCCAAGCGGACTCGGTGGGGAAAATCAGACTATCACATTCATCGGTTCGTTTGGGATGAGAGCAGTACATTTGACCGGCAGAATCGCGAGTGGGCTGAACCTTGCACCAGTCAGGTTCTTTACCTTTTGGCTGCTCAGCTGTGGTAGTCTGGCTCGCCGAAGTCATGATGGTGTAGCAGATCAGATGTCACGGAACTTAGATGATGTAGGAGTGTGGCCCAGCCCACACTCTACGGACGTGCCACGATCAACTACACTTTGTTAGCAAAAGACGATGTTGCCTTGATTTTTCGGACACGAACCCTGGGAAAAGAAGAAGAAGATGAAACACATTGAACAAGAAAGGAGGCAACGCTCCACTGAATTCTCAGGCCAATCTGAAACATCCATGTCCGACGTCTAACCCTAATTATTCAACTTTTGTCAACCTCTCTCAAACACTTGCGTTAATCAACCACTCCATTTCACCTAAGCTGCAATACATCCCACAATGTCGACGATACGATCACTACTGGCGCCAACGCGGTGTCTCTTCGCCTCTGTGCGACCCTCGCTTAACCCTTTCACAGATCATGCACAATCATCAGTATCACGACAATCTTTGGCTGCCGCTTTCTCGACCAGCCCGCCATTATACGCACGAAACAAGAGAGGACCGAAGAAGGATCAACGAATAAGTACGCTAGAGACACGATTCTATACGACTACCGCAAGATGTAAATAGCATAGACTAATATTTGTCTATTCCAGGCATCATCCGCTACCACCTCAGTCATCCGCTTACACCTCGCCCTCTTCGCTTCTCGCGCCTCCGCGCCCTTCGCCACTGGACCATTCATCGAGCCTGGCAACTCTTCCTCGCCAAACGCCGCCGAGACACTGAACTCACTTTAGAAAAGCAGTATAACGCCATGCGAGCAGCGTGTGAAGCGCTACGATTGACTGGTGAAGACGGTCTATCAATTCCGGAATCAGGAAATGTTGAGCCACCAGCTGGTGTGCGGGACCCAAAAACAAGAGATGATATGGACATAGAATCAGCGGCGCAAGCACAGAAACAGGTGGGAAAATTGTATAGAATGGCGATGATGAAGGGAGGAGTATGGGATGGTGTGCCGATTGAGTATGCGCGAGCACAGACTGAGACGCCTGCGCGGGCTGGGTGGGATCATGGATGGACGAGATGAGGACGCATGCGAAAACGATTTGGGTAATTGGCAAGGAATTTTGCTGAGATGCACGACGTGCTTGGTATCTCGCGTTGCGCATCGACAACGAGGTTTTGACATGTGAGTAGCCCGTCTGCATGGTTATGGAATGGCTTATGGTACAGCACGACATTGGAGATGTCAGAGCAGGAAGGCTCTTATGGCTGGGTCACCTGTTGTGCGGAAAGAGGACGTGCTGGAAGTAGGCTACAGAGTCTGTCAGGCTCATACGGAGCCTCTTCAAGGTCTGGCTGCAATGGTTGGCTTGACAAGGCTGCATTATCGATGCAATATCCACGATACTCGAAGCGTAGGAAGAATGAAGTTTGTATACGAAACACCACTGCATCATCGGAGACAAGCTTGCAACAGAGCTGCATCAACTATATATCTCGTCTGGTGGTACTGCACTAAGCTGTTTATCCAGGAATCCACATCATCATTAATATCATCATGTGCTTATAAATCCGCTCTTGAGCAGGAAGATGCCCTGCGTGACCTCGAAACACCACCTCGTCCTGGATGTCATTGCCTCAAAAATAAACCTACCTCTATACCCATGTTGCCGTTGCACTCCAGGTCTTGACACCGAACCAAGCGAAGAGTAACCAACAGCATTGCTACTGACCATCCTCATCGTCAGTTGAACAGGTAATACTAGTCGCAGCGCCATTCCAACCCTATCCACCCTCCTCAAATCCACTCCCTCCTTCTACTCTGTCGCTGTCGCCCAAAAACTCTTCACAATCCGCAACCTCTCACGCGGCGAGCAAAAAAGAAGCTTTGTCGTAAGGGAAGACCGTGTTCGTAGTAGTGCCAGAAAGCTAGCAAGATGATTTAGTCGGTTGAATCGCGACTTTCAGACACCACCGAAGCACAAAAGCAGCACCACAGAAAATCGATGGATCCGACAGCTGTAGCATTCGTGCTGATGGATCCCTCGCACTTCGAAAACTTTAGCCGTCTTAAAAGTAGCCTTTCCAGTTGCAGAATCCCTGAGTGAATATCTTTACCAGCTTCGGTCGACAACAATCTCGAACCTTATAACAAGACATCCAGATTGATAAATGTGCCTTGTGCAAGATCACTCAACACCCTGTGCCGCACCACTCTCAACCACGAAATACCTGCCCACCTTCTTCGGAGCTTGTCCCAAAACATCCCAGTCTTCAGACTTACTAGTCTCCTCGTTCACCACATGCCTCCTCCGAATACGCTTATGATGCTTTCCCACTACCTCCTCATTCCCCAATGCCTCCTTCATACTGTCCAAGGTAATTTCATTCTCCTTCTCTGCTTCAACTGTCTCATCTCTGATGATACGCAATGGCTCCACTCCTGTTGTGTCCACCTGCTGAATTGCTTTCACAAAGTGGAGTTGTGATCTAAGGTCACGAAGCATGGATGCTTCTTCGACTGCTGAAGATGGCGATGGGAGAGCAGAGAGTCGAAGTAAATGATGGAGTTGTTTAGATGTGATACTCGTTTCTGCATTGATCTGAGCTTCTGTTGGAAGCAGTGATTTCACGGACCAAGTTGGTTTGGAGAGCAATTCTGCTATTTCTTCTGGTGTTTCGAGCTTCTGGCTTAGGTATGAAGTTGAGCTAATGCCTCTTTTTGACGAGCGTAGAGTATGGACACTGCCATGTAGCCTTCGGTCCAGACCATACCGCTTCATTCTACAGTGCACAAAACTCAGATGTGAATGTGTTTCAGAATCGAAGTTGTTTCAGATTTTGCTTGGCATTTCTTTGAACGTCATATCACGTGCGTGGGGAGCAGCATTGTTGACAGGCCAGCAGTAACGAACAAGAACATCCTGGACTCATTGTATCCTGCGCTTCTTTACACATTCAATCCCTTCATACCCCTCTTTCGAAGATATGGCAGACGATCCCCGGTCACTGTTGCAACAGGTACAAACATCTGATCTCTACAAGGGAACAAATCCAGCTAACCACCGATACCATCATCAGGCAGATAAAGCAATCGCAAGTGCAAGTGGAGGCTTTGGCTGGTTCAGTAGCAAGAGTGATAAATACGAGAATGCAGTCGATCTATACCAACGAGCTGCAAATGCTTTTCGCATGCAGAAAGCAGGTACGCCCACGTCCTTCCTTAGATATCATATACTATGGTCAGCACATCTTTGTAACAACTACTTTTCACACTACCTACAGGCAAGGAAGCCGGTATGGCATTCGAACGCGCCGCTTCTGTCCAAATCGAGAAACTCAACGAGCCCGATGACGCCGCCAATACCTACCTAGAAGCATTCAAGTCATACAAGAAGAGCGACCCAGAAGATGCAGCAAGAGTGCTGGAAAAGGCTATCAAACATTACACAACAAAGGGCAACTTCAGAAGAGCAGGGACACAACAGCAGAGTCTGGCAGAGCTGTATGAGCAGGAAGTTGGTGATCCGAAACGAGCGTTGGAGGCATATGAGTTATCAGCTCAATGGTACGAAAGTGACAATGCTGAGGCGTAAGTTTACGATAGTGGGATTAAGCAAGGCAGAAGGCTGACGGTATACATAGACTGGCAAACAGGATGTTTCTGAAGGGTCAGATTCGACGAAATCCATTAAGACATATGAGACGATGAGCTGACACGATATAGTCGCCGACCTTGCAGCAGAAGAAGCGCAGTATCCTCGGGCAATTGAGAACTACGAAAAGGTGGCGAAGGTATCGATGAACAACAACCTCACGAAATACTCTGTCAAAGACTATCTCTTCAAGGCCGGCATTGTACATCTAGCATCAGGGGTATGTTGAGACAACAGAGGAGCATTACAATCTTTGTTAACACCTTTCTATAGGACATGATAGCAGTCCATCGCGCCCTTGAAGAACAATACCCGAACATCGATAACACTTTTACATCAACCCGAGAATACATGCTTCTCCAGAATCTGATGCAAGCAGTAGAAGCAGGAGAGCAGGAAGCCTTTTCAGATCATTTATACCAGTTTGATCAAATGAGCAAGCTGGACAAATGGAAGACAAAGATGTTGTTGAGAGTGAAGGATAGTATAGAAGAGCAAGGAGACGACTTTTCATGATAAGACCGGACTCAATGGATTTGGGAGTCGGCGTTATAATGGATAGGAGCGGGACAGGCGTCGTACTTCGTGCCTGCGGGTGCTCCGTTTATGAGGTTCAAACGAGCTTCTCTCAAATAGTGACTGGAAGCAATCACGACCTTACCAAGACGTGCGATCAACCAGATAGATCGTTCCTTCGTGACCATACCACAATACCGACATGGAAGTCTTCACAACAGCCATCAAATGTCCGTCTTCTTAACCGCCTCGATCCGCGCTAACAAAGCTTTACCGGCTCGACTTTCATTCTTCCTTCCCAAGACACCACTGATCCAACTTCCAATCTCCGCCATGGCATCCAGATCCACCCCAGTCTCTACCCCTAGACTATGTAAACAGTGCACAAGATCTTCGGTCGCTACATTTCCAGTCGCGCCCGGCGAATATGGACATCCTCCCAGTCCGCCCACCGCACTATCAAACACCCTTATGCCCTCCTCCAGCGCAACAACGGTGTTCACCAATGCTTGTCCATATGTATCGTGAAAATGAAATGCCAAATCCTCCGTCCGTATCCCGGCTGCTTTGAGCGTCTGGAGCAACTTTCGTGTTCGTGGCACAGTGCCCATACCAGTAGTGTCTGCAACACTAACTTCATACGCACCTAGTTCGAGCAACTCGAGGGCAAGATCTGCGACTTTGTTAGGTGAGACGTCGGGACCTTCGTATGGGCAACCTAGTGCAACGGAGATGTAAGCTCGAACAGGGGTATTGCGTTGTTTGGCTGTAGTGAACAGTGGTGTGAAGCGAGTTAGTGATTCGGCGATGGAGCAATTTGTGTTGCATTGGGAGAAAGATTCTGTTGCGGCCATGAAGATGGAGGCTTCGTATTTGTGTTGAGCCGGAGATGGAGATGTTTGGGAGGAACTATAAGCGTCGTGCGTTGCGAAGTAGTTTTCAAGGCCTTTGACATTTGGTAGGAGAAATTGGTAGGTCATTGGGTTGGGGGAAGAGGAAGGGGAAGGCGTGCTGAGAATGTGGTCGAGGATTTTGGATGAGTTCGCCATCTATACATCATCAGTCTCTTCGTTACGATTGCGCTGCAAACACCTGAACGCATTTCCTCGCGCACTCGATCACATCATATACACATATAATATAAATCCTATCCCAACAATCAGAAAGAAGATATGGAAGCAGAAATACCTACTTGAGGTACCCACTTCGGATGCACAAACGAGCCTGCTTCTATTGTTTGGACGCCTGTCTTTGCAAGTCTATCGACAAGCTCAATCTTTGTCTCTAACGGAACAGTGATCTTCTCATTCTGTAATCCATCACGAGGCCCAACCTCGACTATTCTTACAAAGTCTGCTGTGGCACGTGTGGAAGTCTGCAGACCGCGACGCTGGTACAGCCCAAACGCGTGTGTCACAGAAAGTCTTATTCTTTGTAGCATATCTGTACTGAAGTGTATTTGGAGTGATGATGTTGAAGCTCAGGTGAAACAAAAGGACATGAATGTGAAACGCGGGGTGCATGAGATCAGCATGCCAAGAGTAGCGGCGATAACACTATCTAAACACCGAAAAAAAGTTTATATACTCACTTGGTACCTTGCTGGATCTCGAAAAGGATTACTTCATTTAGCACAACAATGGAGGAAGATCGGGCTGCAACAAATCTAGGGCCTGACATCGAGTATGATGATCCAGAGAAATCTGCACCAGAACCCAAGCAGCCACGGAAGAGATTTATAGGCAGAAGGGCAGCCGAAGAAAGAGCGGCGGCGAAAGGTTTGGAGAACGATGGTCAGGTTGATAGTGGTGCAGCAGCGGGGATTATAGCAGGTAGGCTGTCATTGGACAGGTTCGGAGGCATCGCTCGATAACTGACATCTACAAGCATCAAAACCCACGCGAGCTCCTCGAACACTCAACCAGATCCCCGCCGACATCCTCAACGACGATGGAATCAACGAAGCAATCGGCCACCTCCCACGCAACTACAACTTTGAGATCCACAAGACCATACATCGAATACGCACCTCTGGCGCCACCAACATCGCCCTCCAATTTCCAGAAGGTCTTCTCATGTTCGCGCCTCTCATCTCAGACATCCTGACCCAATTCTGTCCAGGAACAGACACTTTAATCATGGGTGATGTCACATATGGCGCATGTTGCATAGATGATTATACTGCAAGAGCACTGGGTTGTGACCTGCTAGTACACTACGGACACAGCTGCTTGGTGCCAGTAGACACGACGAAAGGCATCAAAACATTGTACGTCTTTGTGACTATTGGTATCGATGTCGAACACCTCATCGCAACAGTGGAGCGCAACTTCCAGTCTGGCAAACGAATAGCCCTTGTCGGCACCATCCAATTCAATTCCACCCTGCACGCAATCGTCCCTCGTCTTCGCTCATTAGGCTACGACCCCATCCTACCACGCAGTGCTCCCCTCTCTGCTGGTGAAATCCTAGGCTGCACAGCACCAAGTCTCACTGCATCCTCCCTTGTCCCTTCCAAGTCAGCATCTACAAGCACACCAACACCAACCACAACATCATCGAATCCAGCAACCGACGCAGACCTCATCCTCTATGTTGGCGACGGCCGCTTCCACCTCGAATCAATCCTCATCGCCTCACCCACCCTTCGCTCCCACACCTACCGCTACGACCCATACGCCCGCCGACTTACTCACGAGACCTATGAACACACCGAAATGCACTCGCTCCGGCGCTCCGCCATCCGCGCTGCCCGTCTCACCACCACGCCGAGTCGACAATCCAGTACAACCTACCCACCAGTGCCTCGCACCTGGGCACTCATACTCGGCACACTGGGTCGGCAAGGCAATCCGCACACCCTGGAGCTGATCAAAGCACATTTGACGCGGATGCAAGTGTCGTGGATCACCCTCCTCCTTTCAGAAGTGACGCCGCAGAAACTGGCTTTGATGAGTGCGGATGTGGGTGTTTGGGTGCAGATTGCTTGTCCGAGGCTGAGTATCGATTGGGGATATGCGTTTGAGAGACCCTTGTTGAGTCCGTATGAAGCGTGTGTTGCGCTGGATATCAAGGAGGGTGGTGGTTGGGGTGCTGTTGATGAGGATGATGAAGTAGTGACGGAAAATATTGGTGCGGGGATGAGGAAGGAGAATGAGGAGAAACTGAAGGTGAAGATGGAGGAAGAGGTGGGCTTGTATCCCATGGACTTTTATGCCAAGGAAGGATTGGGTCGGACGAGAGCGGATGAGGTACCAATGTTTGAGGAGATTGAGGTTGTGTAATAGAGCAGAAGGAACACTTTCAAACTAAGAAACGATGACAGACGGAAGTTTACTGTCTAGTACCTATCCGTGGGTATTTCGCTAGCCCTCCATTTGATCCAGAAGCTTATCAGGCACAAGAACACATCCGTGTGGGACGAGCGATCACACACCACTCGTTCACCCTGTAGTGGTCCCGGACTCCAGGCCAACTACACACCCCAAGGACGAACGAATCAGCTTACTGACTCTGTCATGAAGAGTAAAGAGGTGCAGGCATGGCGACAAAGGAGCTCATCGCATGAGCATACTTCATAGGACGGTGTCTTCCCTGATCGAGAGACGAAGAGATCACTGTGTAGACAGTCAAGATGAGAGCCAGGAAACAAGCACATCAGTAAAGAATACATTGGTCATGAGACCCTAACTAAAAATACAATAAAAGCTACATTGCAAAGAAGGTCGTGTCCCATTGCAGATCGCTGCCCGTCCATACTCTCAACGCGGTATCCTTCCCGTTGACCAGTGGCCTTATGAACGCCAGCATTCGGTATGCACCCACCCATCACCTCTTAAGCCATGACACCAGTACCAATGCCGAGCGCAGAAGCAGCAAACGGCCTATGCCCACCTAGATCCTGCACCAAATCCTCCACATTATTCAGGTGCCGACTTAGCAGTGCCTGCTTCTCCTCCGTCGTCCTCGTCTCACCATCCAAGTCTGAATCGCCTGAACTTGCACTCCGTGTGGTCTTAGTCGGACTTTTCTGCAGCATCTGCCCTGCTCGGTCCCTTATTGCCGTTATTGGTCGAGCGTCCTCCATCGTCTCAGGCATCAGATAGAAGTAGAAGACCTCTATGACTTTCAACTTCAGCTCTTGTGGTGTTTGTTTCGATTTGAAAAGAGATGTGAGCGTGACTATGCCGTCTACATTTTCGAAAACACGAGTATTGTGGGGTTGGTCGAGAAGCGCGCAGACGAGAACGTGGAGGGTTGTTTGTAGTATTGTGGGTGAGGATAAGGGGTCGAGGAGGTCCAGCAGGAGATTCATGTTCCGTTCACGTTTGAAGAGGGAGCGGGATGGTGGGTGGAGGAGGAGTGTGCCTTGTAGTAAGTCGAGTGCGGAAGCGATAAGGAGGTTAATGTCAGTGCCCATTCCCAGGCCTAGAAGACGATCCAGTGTCTCGATCAGACGAGTTGCGACTGATGAGATCAGTATAGGATGGGTGCTCTCCTTGTTTGATCTGATTCTTACCATTCCACTCGAAGCTCTCCTGTAACCTGAAGAATTCTATGAAAGCTAGATCATCGACTAGATCATATATGTGCTTCCGTGTGGTTGAGTGTGCATGTTGTTCTGCCGATGATGATCGTTTGACTGGCGAATGCTGTGCTGATGGTGGTGTGGAGATGCAGATCTGGGCTAGAAGACCTTCTATTTGACGAAAGCCTTTGCCGACTTTCTTGGGATTCTTGGAGGAGATGTTGTCGAAAGAAAGCGATAGTAGGGATTCCATGCTGAAGCGATAAGCAAGCAATTGAGGCTGGATCTGTAAATCAAGATGCGGAGAAAGAGGGCGGTGGCGTTTGGCTAGTGTTTGTTTACCTTGACTACGATGACGGGGTGCTCTCCGCTAGGGCTGACCTTGCCACGTGTAAAACGCCGATCTGACGCACGCAAGATCGGCAACCATCTCGTGATCTTCGCAAGCATCTGAAAAGACAACCAGAAAACACTGGTAGAAGCTTGAAGCAGCGCATATCATACTAAAGTGCCACCTCCGCCGGCTTGCCGATCATCAGTCACTCAATCAAAAGCAAGAGGTTTCACGAAAAAGCTCGACTGGCAGGGAGCACAGCCGCAGACGTGAAGCAACTGGGTCCAATTATCGGCACCAAGGCAGAGCGTAAGAGCAATCGTCAGAGTATGGTGGACCGACAAATTCTGGATGGTGCGGCCTTTGCATCACATGGACCTATAAGCAGCAACTCGCCAATATTTGGAAACTCGAGAACGAACACTCCTCGACCATCAATCGCTGGACTTGAGCTATACAGTAGTGCAGATGGGAAGCAGCAGAATCAGCATATAAAGCCAGACACAAACAGCAGCCAAGGACCAGTTGGAGAAGACCTAATATTCCAGAAAACAGCATCATGGAGTCAAAAGAAAGAGCAGATATTAATGGGTCCATACGACTACATGATCAACCATAGAGGAAAGAACATCCGGTCACAACTCATAGCGGCCTTCAACGCGTGGCTCAAGGTGCCACCAGAAAGTCTCGAGATCATCACGAAAGTCGTAGGCATGCTGCATACGGCTTCGCTTCTGTACGTGCACTTGTGATCGTATTCTCATCGCGAGACAAATGACTAATAAAGCTATGCCATTAGTGTGGACGACGTAGAAGATTCCTCCATACTCCGTCGTGGTGTACCAGTAGCACACAACATCTTCGGTACAGCACAGACAATCAACTCTGCCAATTACGTTTACTTCATCGCGCTTCAACATCTCTCCTCCCTCAACTCTACTACTGCAATACAAATATACACCACCGAACTTCTCAACCTACATCGCGGACAAGGCATGGACCTCTTCTGGCGAGAAACTTTGACATGTCCAACAGAAAACGACTATCTCGAAATGGTGTCCAACAAGACCGGAGGCTTGTTTCGATTAGCTATCAAGCTGATGCAAGCAGAAAGTACAAGAGATGCATCATTTCCAGACTGTGTACCATTAGTCAACACGATTGGACTGCTCTTCCAGATCTTGGATGATTATGCGAATCTTTCATCCGCAACGTACACTGCACATAAAGGACTAGCGGAAGATCTGACAGAGGGCAAATTCTCATTTCCAGTCATACATGCGATTCGAAGCGACCCATCGAATTTGGTACTTCTGAATATCCTGAGGCAGAAAACAACAGATGAAGAGGTAAAGAAGTATGCAATCAAGTACATGGATGAGAAGACTGGCAGTTTCGCATACACTAGGAAGGTCCTCAGCGAACTTACAGCAAGGGCGATGAGCCTAGTGGAAGAGATGGAGAAGTCTGACAACGAGGATGATGGAATAGCTGGCAAGGCTATAAGAGACTTTCTCGAGAAGATGCGGGTAGAAGAGCCAAAAGGACACAGTGAAGAGAATGGTGTTCCGGTATCAGCTGGTCCAAAGATTGGTGAAATGAGTAGCGCGACAAATCTTGCGGGATGATTGAGAGAGATTTGAGCATGCTTGTCAGTCTGAGGAAGAATTGTTCTGCATTATGCACGAAGACTAGATTACTGGCTGCGAGAGATTTCGGAAACCCTCACAAAAAAGATTGCACTGCAGCAGCAGCAGCATCTGGGGGACACTACCACGAAACAGGGTGAAGAGACAAGCTTCGTCGTCTCGCGAGGCAATCCTCGCACTCCGTGTCACGCTCTCGCTTGAGCCTGGCAAGCACTATAGACTCTTTGCACAGAGCTGATGTAACATGGACTTCCACAACTAGAGTCCACTGAAGAATGTAATATGAGTTGTACAACTTGTACTCTTGACATATTAGACCAGCGCCCACTGATGTCCCTGCGATGTGCAAGATCGTAGACAAAATGCTCTCCATCCTGCTTCTATGTTGTGTAGCATGAACATTAGCACAGCCTCAATCGTCATCTTAGCATCCTGTCAATAATATCGTAATGGAAGTTTTCTCGATACTATGTCTGGGATGTCGGATGAGGCTGGCAACATTCAAAAACCGAAAAGTCAAGTGTGACATCGTGTCTCTCGATCGCGCGTCACAATTTCTTGTCGTCCTCGTGTGGGCCGGATCCACCCGAAATTTTTATGCTTAATTATGCAACACACGCTTGATGTTCTAGACAACCGCTGAAGCCTGTATGATGACAGGGACGAGATGACAAATATTGACAAGGGAGTCTGGGAGCAGTCCTTGGTCCAATGAAGCCTTTGCTGATCAAACGTGGCTATGCTGGTTGTGCATGGTCGAAAGTCAATGTTTATACCATGAGAAGAACATTTGGATTATTTGGGATATGATCAGATGAGATTGTTTGGTTGAATTGAGAATTTGTCTTTTTGGATTATTCTATGGAGTACGAAATGAGAAGAAGCCTCGATTGAGGCTTACCCATATGGGCGTGTTCTTTTTGCTATTATACATTTGACAGAGAAAAGTCTGAGATGAGTGGGGCTTCCTGCTCCTCCACCGAGTCAGGCCAATTAGGAGAGAAAAGAAGAGTAGTAGTCGTTAATATTCGTCCAATGCCATAAATCAATCGCTGTAAACGCTGCAACATGCAAAGACCACTGTCCAGCAGTAGATGAAGAAGATGCTCACTCAGCAAGCTGCAATCATCTGTGGTTGCTGTTCCGGGATCCAGAAGCCATTCTCATGCAAGGCCTCTTCCGCCGTCGTCGTCGTTGTTGGTTTGCGAGTAGCCATAGCAAAGTCCGTGATGGTAACTGAGGAGTAATCTGGGCTTGGTGGAAGTGATTGCGACTCATCGTCAGAGTCGTCACTGTCGTGCACGAGCTCCGGCACGTTCAGTTCATGTGTTGTGTCGATGTGAGAGTGTGTACGGCTGAGGCTGAGGTCTGGGTTGTTGTGGTCCAGGTCGTCGTATTCGTCTTCATCTTCATCATGTTCCTCCTCGTCGAGGTCTTCTGTGACAGCAGTGAGACTTGGTCGTGATGTAGAATGCTTGGTGGGGACAGCCATGCGAGCAAAGTGCTCCTCTTCGAAGTCGCTGTAGTCTGATCTCGAGTCGGCATCGACATCCTCATCATCTGAGTCGCTGTCAGATTCATCTGGGATTTCCAGATCCTCCACAGTATGTGCGTATGGTGATGATGATCTGAGGTTGCTGTCGTAGAAATCTTCCTGCTCCTTCTCTGCCTCTGCTAGCTCAATCATAAGGTTGTCCAGTAGGTTGGCATGGCCGACGAGAACACGGAGATCGTACTCTCCTCTTGATGCTTCTGCGGACAACTTTCCACGGGCAGTGTGTGCAAGGCGGAATGTTTGTGTGACAGTCATCTTTTGCTTCTTGTGTGGTGGTGATGTAGGAGATGATTGTGAATCAAAGGTAGCCTCGAATGTGGAAGCGTCCGTCTGGACACGAAGGTGGGAGGGCATTGTGAGGTTGGTTTTATATTGACTTGCTGATAAGCTGAGACAGAGTATAAGTTTGAGCTGAGACAGAGTATCAGTTTAAGCTCAACCTTCCAGGCCCATGTGCTAGACGAGGTGGTGGGATGAGGTCTAATGCTTACCCTTGGTCAATGGTTAGAAGTTATGTCGAAGGTGAGTCAAGATGATTGTTGCTGTTTGCTTGTTGTGTATGGAAGCTGTTGTGTGCTGAATGTAATCAGGGAGGATGGTGTAGTAGTATTGGTGGATGTGGTGATGATGATCTGGAACAGGTGCAAGAGGGAGGCATGATGTGCTTCTTATGTGCAATACGAAGCATACCAAGGCTTGTAATGCTGACGACGATGCTGAGCAATCCCCATGCACAAAACGGGGAATCGCACGTAAGGTAACGGTGTTAGGAGTCAAACTCGTACAGTTGGACGCTCCGAATCTCATCTTAATCCGAGAACTTTTGTCCCTGGACCCGAGCTGACTCTTCCATTACTCTAACTCCATACCGCTTTCGGTCGTGTCTATTCGTCCGATTGTCTTGTCCTTCATGCCTTGTTGCCATTAATTGTTGTTTTGTTTGCTCATATCAAGCTCCGCCTTGTTGATACACAGAATGAGCCTCCGCCGTGTTTTCCAGTCACATTGAGGCTGAGGCATTCGTTTTGTGCTTCGTAATTATTTGGACCCCTCGATTTCTCATTGACAAATTCTGATTTCCAACCATTTTGGTAAGCGCTATTATTTCTCGATTACAGAGCTTTATTTCCATGAGTCACATTAAATCTGTCCTCTTTGTTTAGACTCTTTGCAGAAAGTGCTAAAGGCCATGGCTGCTTGGCAGCCGCAAAAACCATCCGTATAGGTTGGCACGCGGCGACTCCAAGCTCGCACCAGCTCGCACCACTCGTCTTCGACCGTTATTGGTTACCTTATGTTAGAAGCATGATCAGCATCCTAATTGCAGTAGTACTACAAAAGCAGCATGCTAAGTCTGCATGTACTATTGTGACGACTGCTCGATGCCTAAGCTTTCACCAAGAGAGCATTCATTCGCAAAACACGATCGTAGATCGTAGCAGGCAGTGTAATTGTGCTCGTTTTGTGCTGAGCACAGCCAAGTCCACCCAATCTTGGGGTCTTCCTTGATCCTTGTGTCCTGGTATCGTGCTCGTGTTCTAAGGTTGTACCGATGCCGTTTCCTTAAACCCTCCGAGAAAGTAATTCGAAATAGCTCGGCCGCGAAAGCATGTGTCTACGGCCCGAACTCTCTGACTCCGGTGTGTGCTAAAAAGCAACAGATCTACAAAGGCTCAGCGTAGGATCATCATTTCTGAGAACGAGGCTCTGCGAGAATTAGTGTTACGTAGACAGCAACACATCCGTCTATCTCAAATATATCAATCTGAAATACATCCATTTTTCTTCGAAAGATAAAATAGCAAAAAATCAGAGCAGATCATCCTTCAGATCATCCTTCAAGACACACACCCGCCTGGACGACATCCGCAACGAGCTCAACTAGTCATTGTTCATTTGACAGATGCAATACCATCGTACAGCTCAATCGACATCGCTTGTTTCTTCTTGCATCCAATAATCGCAAGATTCTCCAGTACCGTGTTTCATGGCTACAGACTCAATCTATCAAATTGTTCTGCTGCAGTATGTAGTCCTGCAGTCTTAACGAGCGACTACTCGATATCATTCGGTTCACCCATGAGCCTCTTAAGCAAATCATTTGCCTCTTTGAGCTCGCATGTCGAAGGCCCACCTACTCAGCCACTTGTAGCGCCGCCACAAGATTGAGTTTTGGTCGACCTGGCTAAGCGCAACAAGGCACCTCAGCATAACGAAGCAAAGCAGTATCTATGATCGAACAGGACGTCCGCCATATTATTACGGTCAAAGTCTGGCAAGTACTATGTTTCACTAGCGTCACGATCAAGTTCTGCTATGACTGAGGACGGAAGGGCCGATTGTCTTTCTCCCGATGACAGAATGACAGTAACATGAATGCTCACTTAAGCAGCGTAACAAGCACTCTTCCAAATGCATATATCACTATTACTATTGGTTGAAGTCGGTCGTATGCAACAATACCGATTTCCGATTTCGTCATCGTTTTTGACGAAGAGAATTCCCGCTTCCGATCGTCGACCGACATACTTCAAGGTAGCGCCATGAAGACCTCAAGTAGCTTGTCATACTTTGGAGTTCCCAACCCTGTGTATGGATCCCATCCTCGTATCGCTGGAAAGCCTTGAAAGTCACATCCATAATTCGTGCCATTAAGTATGTCATTCATGGCGGAAGGATGCTCGTACAGTACGGGATTAATAAAGCCCTCTGTCGGGTTACCAGCAGCGAGTCTTTCTTCGTTTATGCGAGTGATAATTGCTCCCCAGAGTGGTGTAGCAGCTGACGTGCCTGACAAGATAGTCTAATCACCTAGCCAATACAACTATGTAGGAAATCTTAGCTTCAATGCTTGTTATGCGTATATGACATACTCACGGCAATGTCTTGAGCCAATCCAGACACATCCGGATATGCTCTTCCAGCTCGATTGAATATACTATCTGTGCCGTCTCCGAGCTGCGTAAAGCCACTAGAATTGGCGAATTGTGAATATGATGTGAAGCTCAAGTTGGCATTGTTGAGGTATTCCTCGACTGCTTTCTTCTGGTGTTTCGGCATCTTGTAATAATTGCTGAAACCACCGCCACCTTCAAACGTGACGGTATCGTACCAGCCAATCTCTTGCGTTTGTAAGCTGTTAGTGACAGCGGTGCCGTACGGGATTTCTGTGCTGCCCTAGATTTCAAAGATTAGCCTTGATGTTATAATAGACTTATAATAGGGTTATGCAATACTTACAACAGCTGTTACCCATGGACACGTGGCGAGCCACATTGGCGTAAACACGTTCAATTTCTCACCTCCACAAGCGTACTCGTCGCCGACATTATTGTCTCCTGCTGCGAAGAGTACCTTGACACCCTGCAGACCAAGTTTAATGAACTCGTGACAGACTCTCTTCTCATAGTTCTTGGGAATAGTAGCCTTGAAAGTTGAGCTTCTGGCGATTACACGGGTTATGCAATATGATCTGACTTACCTCGAAAGCAGCGTATGAAAACGACAGCATATTGGTGGGTCGGTACTTGCCGCAGTCCAATGAAGCATTTTCTGAGCATTGTTGCTGAGACAGATGTCTTCGTCAATCGCAACCAGAAAGCTCTGGACACCGGTGTTTCTCGCATGGGTTTCAGCCGGTACAAAACCGTTTACCACTCACGAATGCCTTGATTCTTTGCGGGTATATGATGGGCAAGGAGACAGAGTAGTCCAGCATGGCCTCCGAACCTTCATACTTGGGGTCCTGCACCTCGACCACGCCTCCATCTACAGGAGCATGAATAGGATGAGTGCCGTTGGATATGAAGCGAGCGAATGCAGTGAAGAACGCATCAAGATCTGCTTGGGAGTAGCTCTCATTCGTGCCTGGGTCGTGTTCATTAAGATGCCCATCTCGTTGTTCGGGTTCGGGTTGCCCGTGAATGGTGGAATATTGTAGAGCGTCGCGATACACTCCGGAAATGCTGCTTCATAACAGTTGGAAGAATTCATCGGCATCGAGCGACTTGTGATGGTGGACCCGCGGTGATGAGAAGGTGACTTGGAAGGGTATCGTCGAGTCTTCGTCTGCTGACGAGTGATTCAAAGCCGATAGTGGGCGCCACAAAGTCTATATGTTGAACTATATCACTTGGCAATGAGTACTGCTCGCAGCCCACAGCGTGCGTGTCGGACTTGACGTTGTAGTAGTGACTGAAACTTGTCTGAAACATGGTCGCAGCCTTTTCTGCAGTAGTAGTGAAGGTGATCTTCCCTTGCTACAAGGACTCTTGCATGTCGCCTGAGGACGTAGTGAAACCACTCAGCCATGACTTGACACTCTCGGCGGCAGCTTGGTCGGGCTGGAAAACCTCTCGGACTTTTGCACGAGACCAGTGCTTGCCGTAATTGCTCGAAGTTGGATCGGCGCTGTATATACTTAGCACCCATGAACACGACTTGCTAGGATTATTGGTCAGCACTTACATATCGAGCAGATAGTCCGGCCCATTTTCAATATTCGGCTGCATTAGACAAGCTGAAATTGATTGTCTCATCAGGCAGAAGAGGTTGACCAAGCTGCCACGCATCATTGGAGGAGGCATCGCGTCGTTCATGCACGGTTCACGGGAGAGAATGAGCAGCTGTGACGAAGGCCACACACAGAACAGAAAAGCAGCGCATCATGAGTTGTTGTGGTCTCTTGCACTTGACCGGCATATGCGGACATGTCGCACCTTCTTATACTGACTTCGCAAAGACATAAGGACGGCCATGATTGGCAATTGCGCGTTGAGAAAGTCTGCTAACGCTGTTGATCAGCGACAGGAATAGCCTCGAGGAAGGTCAGTATGCAGGAAAACGACGGCTCTTTAGAGTGTAAACGCCAAAGATAGTGTTTCGATGTGATCATGTGAGTGATATTTGTCGCCCTCGGGATGTAAACATAAAAATGCGGAAAAGCGGAAAGGCGGCAGTAAGGTTTTAGAAACAGTAATGTCGGAAGTGATGAAACTTGTCAGGCAAGAGCAAGCTGACTTCTACCCTCGCCCTCTGCAATTCGAAGCTAAGACGCTCAGCAGGTAACACATTAAGAAAGTAGAAGTGAGTTGCATCGTCCGTCCTGAATGAAATAGACGCCAAAGCATATAAAAAGTCGTTATCTCGTGTTCTAATATAGCCTGATCTTATACTCTACACTCATGCAGTAGCTCGAACTTGCTCCAGTCTGGATCCTGTCCATATACTCCCCATTTTCAAGTCATTCGCTGATAATATCACCCCAAACACTCTTGAGGCAGCAGCCGCGTTTGCCTCGTCCTTGATTGTCTTCCCTAATCTTGAGATTCTTGCAAGCCCAGTTCACTGGGGATATTTGCGCCCGCTTGTCCCATATTGCAGTGAGTTCCGTAGGCCTACGACATGCTATTCCCATGCCCACTGAACTAATCCAGTCCAGATCCTGATATTAAAACGCCGTACCATTTGGTCCATTGAAATAAACATCTTCATCATCGTTGCATACCGCCAATGTTCGCGCGAACACGTTCAGCAGGATCATAGCTAGTGAATAGCATAGTTAGCAGTGAAACCACTTGTTCTTTCCTATAAGTTGATATACCGAAGGAGCTTCTCAATAAGGTCGACGTGGGTCATGAGCATGCGACGGCAGCAGTATCTTTTGAGTCCGAGGATATCCATAGCCTCACTGAACATTTTATGAGCATCTTATCTTTCATCCAACTCTTCGTCTAACACCTACCCATCCTCTTTACCCTCGTCGAGCAGCGCTAGATATCGCTCCCACAGATCAGCGACGACCTGCGATGAAAGTGTCAGTGCGACAGTATACAGCCCAACCGAGCGAGTGTGTTACCTTGCCACAAGAGAAGCAGCGAATGGGGATGATCATATTGCTGGAGGTCGATTGCGATAGATTGACGACAACGAAAGTGTTCCTCAAAGCGAGGTGATGATCAGCCGGATGAACTCCGACTCCATCCAGACATTTTTTTCTGAAACACGCATGTGACCAAGTACTTCAATCATTGACAAGACAGTTCTACATCACTCACTCTAGGCATCAGCCTCACCCTATTGAAAATATGGACGACTCAACTATACCATCGAGTTCGAAGCGGAAAAGGAGTCTTGACGACGACGAAATAAAACGAGCCGCCAAGAAGGAGCGACGTGACAAGCAGAAGAAAAGAGCGAAGGAAGCCGATCCAGCGACAAGAGTAAAAAAGCCAGCTGTATCGAGACCCTCCGACACAATAGAAATTCCGGCAATCGTGCAAACGCCAGTTATAGTACAGGTACCAGCAGCAGTGTCTGCCGATTTGGACGAAGAAGCTGCGACTGGTGGTGATGCTGCAGAGGATGACAGTGTAGAAATTCAGGAGAAGAAAGCTATCTACAAAGAGCGGAAACAAGCGAGACATCAAAGGAAAAAGGCTGCGGCAGCCACGAATACACTGGAGGCCAGAATATCATTTCCAGAAGGGTCGGCGATCGAGAATAGCACTGAGACGCTCCAAAAGAACATTGCAGCGGATGAGCCGCTAAACGCAAATGCAGCCACGACAACCCCTACGGATATCCTTTCCTCCCTTACACAACCTCTGGAACTTGCAGCGGCCTCCAGTCAATCTCGACAAGCATCGAAACCTGAATTCAAGCGCGAACGTACAGCTAAAAGAAGACAGCAAAAGGCGGAAGCTGTGGAGGCTGTTGATGGTAAAAGTGTCACAAGTGGTAGACGTAAAGAGAAGAAACAACTTGGTTCCTGGGCTGTCTCCGATCCCACTGGTGGACGCTTTGTTGAGGCTGATCCTGTCTTCACAGCAGATGAGAAGTGGGTAATGATGCTTTGCGCACTATAAAATTGGCTAACGATGGCAGGTACATGATCCTGGCAACCGAGGCTGATGTCAACGTGTACACGACTGAGGATTCTTTGTTAGCTCACTCATTGCATTACGGCCAAATCTCGGCCTATACATTATCAGCATCACAGCCAAACGTGCTGTGGATAGCTACTGAGAAAGGACATATCGTTCAGTGGAACTTCATTGAGGAGAAGGTGTACGGTGGTTGGACCACGGGCGCCACGATACACGAAATATATGCTGTAGGATCGCCGAGTGAGGCAAACGACACACTTTACACCATTGATCGTTCAAGAGGCTGGTCTGTCACTGCTCACCGCATTGGCATAGATGGAGATTTGGGAAGAACCGAGCTAGCTACACTTTTGAACAATGAAGCGCCCATAAGATCTCTGAGAGTGATTGATCAGGGTCGTACAATTATTGCCATTAGCTTTGCTGGTCTCCTTGTTGGCACGAGAGCCACTCCGAAGGATACACCATTTCAACAACAGAAATATGACTGGAGAGACTACAAGACAACAGAACCACCGACCTGCCTGGCTGTTAATGCCACCGCCAATGCCGGTAGGAAATCTACGGTCGATGTCGCAATCGGGGGCGTGCTCGGCTGTATCTATCTTTACAAGGACGTCACCAATAACAACTTTCGATCTGAGTTATCGACACAGCTTCATTGGCACCGAGAAGCCGTCGGCGACCTGGCATGGTCTCTGGATGGTAATTACTTAATCTCAGGTGGTCGCGAGACGGTGCTTGTATTGTGGCAGCTAGAGACGGGCGCTAAACAGTTTCTGCCTCATCTCGAATCTCCAATCGAGAACATAGTAGTATCACCAACTGGAGCGTCTTATGGCGTGAGGCTTGCTGACAATTCCGTGATGGTATTGTCGACAAGCGAACTAACGCCGACTACGAACATTGCTGGCCTACAATCCTTCGGCCTGCCAATCACTGTTATTCCAAAACCAAGGGTTGACACTGTGACGTCGCAGCGACAGACTGAAAATACGGTTAAGGATTATGTCGTTTCTGTAATCAATCCTGCTAGGCCTTCCGAGCTTCTTGTACTGGTACCTACAAGCCAGTCAGGCTCTGAGAGTGCTCAATATTCATCAACACCTTATCTACAGACGTATGATCTCTCCAATGCGAGACACTTGAGGCGACAGGCCATTACACGAACGAATGCGACAAATACGAATACTGGACCTGGTGGAGAACGATTGAAAGAGCCTGATGTGAAATTGATGCGTGTCAGTCCGAACGGAAGGTGGATGGCGACGGTAGAGGAGTGGACACCACCAACACCGGATGTTAAAGACATGACATTGAACGAGGATGTTCGAGACGAGCTTGACAGATTATATGAAACAAAATTGAAGATCTGGGCATGGAGTGAGCGCGATCAAGTATGGGCGTTGAACTCGAGGATCGATTCCCCACACGCAGACACAGACAAGAGCATGCGTGTGCTTGACTTAGTCGTCGATCCGACAGGAAGCAGATTTGCTACTGTTGGCTCAGATTCCATGGTCAAGCTTTGGACACCGAGATCCAAGTCGTCTAGTGGAAGAACCGTCAAGAACGAGGCACTAAATGCCAAGACGAACGCTGCTGAGCCTGAAACATGGTGGTCACTGGATGTCGCCATACCTCTCGAAAGTTCGTACGAAGAAGAACTTCTACGCACTATCGAACCAAAGCGTGCTAAGTTGGCCTTTTCGGAGGACGGCACAATACTAGCTGCACATGAGCATTTCGGCGATGGTGATGAGGCAGGCTTGATACATTTCATAGACCCAGAAAGAGGTCAAGTGACGGAATCGAGAAGCGGCTTGCACACTGGATTGGATGGTATACACCAGATTGGCTTTCTTGGTCGACATCTTATCTGCGTGGGTCGTGCTAATGCCTTCGTTTGGGACATTACAAACTTTGAGCTTAAAGCTCAACTGGCACTTGGCAATGAGACTAAGGTGGCAGAGGACGTGGTCGAGCAATTGGTGCTCGCCGAAGAAGGCATGCCACGGCACAGCAAGGACAAGGCAGCCGTCCCACCGCCTCAGCTCGCAATTGACAGGACTACGTCCACATTCGCTGTCGTTACTGCGGTCGAGGCAGGTCTTTCAGGACAGGATAGGAAGTCTAAGATTAACCAATTGCTCAAATATCGCAGCAAATTGCAGGTATTCTCGACTGAGTATGATTTCTCAAACGTCGCTCGATCGAGCCTACTACCACACTTGACGCTTTCAATACATCCGGCGAGTGGAACGAGGAGCGGCACAGATGCCACAGAAGATAATGTGGTCGAGACCAAAGGGTACATGCTGCTCGATATCGCTGCAGAGGTGCGCTTTATGCGGCCAGGTACCATAGGAAAGCGTAAAGCATTCCCTGCGATCGATGGCGTTGGTGCTGCCGCTAACGTTGAGCCAACGCCAGCAGTCGAGGTTGAGGTTGAGGTTGAGGACATGATGGCCATGGTTGACATCGATGAAGCGGCGGAGACACAACAGGATGTTGACATGCTACTAACGAAGGACGAGGACGACAGGCCTGTGGTCAGGATGCAAGAGCTGGCGAATGTTTTCGACTACCCGTCGCACGCCATGCCATCGGTGAAGGACATGTTTGCAAGTGTCCTTAACCTATTTGCCAGCAAAACGCCGAACAAGCCTAGTACAGTTAGTGAGGACGTCATCATTCCCCAGGAGGTGTTTTAGAATGGCTTTACAACTATTTTTCTTCATATGAAAGCGATTGTACATATAAAATAGTGCTATATTGTATCTAACATATCTGAAACAGACCCTGTTATTGCCAAGTCCCTCCTACCCCGCAAAGTACCTAGGTACTCATGACGTTCCGTATCGCTCGCCTGTGATCAGCAACTTGTGTTTCAGACATTGCTTTGACGATCACCTATATTTCATCCTCAAAACTACTCATTACTCTTGCGCCATTATGTCAGGCCTGGAGAAGGCTTTGTTCAATTTGAAGGTACGAGGAGCATGGCATCGTTCTAGTGTTTCTCTAGCAGCGCTAATCAACACTGCCTCAGTTCACAGCAAAACAGTTAAACCGACAAGCAGCAAAGGCGGGAAAAGACGAACAGACTGAACGATCAAAGCTCAAGAAGGTACTGTTATTCACGACGGCCCAGCTCAGCTCAAACATCGAAGTTCGACGCTGGCAGTCTTATCCAAAGCTCTCGCCATTCCCAGCTAATACTCCTCTTCCTTACATGCAGGCCATCCAACAAAATCACAATGATATCGCAAAGATATACGCACAAAACGCCATCCGCAAGCAAAACGAACGTTTGAACCTCCTCCGCCTAGCCTCCCGCATCGATGCCGTTAGCAGTAGAGTACAAACAGCGGTCACAATGAGACAAGTCACTGGCAGTATGGCAAATGTGGTCAAAGGCATGGATTCAGCAATGAAAGCTATGGATCTAGAGAAGGTGAGCTCTCCTCAGACTACCCTCGAAGTGTCTGCTCCGACACCCAGTAGACGTACTTTTGCGCTATACAGCTGACCACCACACCCTCATTGTAGATTTCTGCTGTGATGGACAAATTCGAGACACAATTTGAAGACCTCGACGTCGCCACAGGATACTACGAGAACGCCACAAGCTCAGCTACTGCCGTTGGCACGCCGCAAGAGGATGTAGATCGATTGATGAGCCAAGTAGCGGATGAGGCTGGGGTCGAGCTGCATCAAGAGATGGCGGCAGCTATGCCTGTCATGGCAGATCCCACGACCGAGCAAAAAGAGGCGGAGTTGGGAGAACGATTGAGGAAATTGAGAGCGTGAATGGCAATGATTGTGTGGATACTTGGAGATCCTGATGGCTTGGCGTTTTGGACGGAAACACAGATGGGACTGGTTTCGGGAGCTTTGGGTGCTTCACTTCACTGCACACATTTAATGAAGGCTTCACATGTCTTACGGTAGCGTATCGCATGGGTTAGATCGACTGGTGGACCCCCAATCACACTAGTGAAAGAGCTATTGACTTTGTCTCAGTCTGTTTCACTTCAGTCAGGAATAGGCAGGGCTGGGACACTTAAGTTGCCTCATGCTCACTTCACTTCAGTTTCTTTCAGTTTCTTCCACTCTTTTCGCAGCCATCTACGTTTTCATTTCCCAAGTCACTTCACATCGTCTTCTTTTGATTATTCCAACTCAGCAGTGTAAACTACACCAACTATACCTTTCTTCGTCTCGTCCTATACTCTGCTCCTACTAAAAAGTCTTCCTCTCATCTCAATGGCCATCATCACTGACGTTCCAGGCCCAGAGGTCTGGGTAGAAGTCGACGGTGTCAGGGCTGAAGAGTATGCTGATCCCAATGAACGCTCAAAACTGAATTCTGTGCATCGGTACATTGAGAGTGTGCCTGGCAAGACGTTTGTTGTCAAAAGCAGATTTACTCCAGCATCCAAGAACAAGCGATACTCTCTCTATCTGGATCTTACCATCGATGGCACCATCCACGCAGGCATGTACCATGAAAGGAAACATCTTATCGACGATGTAAACTGGATCACTAGCATATCTACTACATTCGAAACACTGGAGGATGGCAAATCAATATCAAGGAAGTTCCAATTCAGCGATCTCAAGATAAGTATGTAGTCGACCAGAAATCGGCAAAGATACTGTACTAAATCTTACAAAGATAATGATGAAGTAAGCTGGGAGGATATCGACAGGTACAGAGATGAGCTTGGAGATCTCGGGAAACTGGTATGGACTTGCAGACCTGTTCAGAAACACATCATCAAAGAAGAGAGTCAGCCGAGCCAAGCAAAACCCGCATATTGTGTACCGGATCGTGCAGAAATCCCCTTCAAGGTCGTAAAGCAATTAAAGATGTCTCAAAGCACAGAGTAGGACACCAGAAAGATCTGTGGTCGCACGTACCTGCTAACACACATCTTCAGACTGGGACCTGCTGAAGAGTATGAGTATGGGTCCTCACAGAAAGCCCAGAAACATCACAGGACCAAATACTTGTTTGTCCAAGGTTTCAAAGGACCAGTTCCCGTCTTCACTTTCAGCTATTGCAGCAAATGTAAGCAGTATGCTATCAGATCAGGAATGGATGCTTACAAGTTGGTTATAGTTCACCTTGATAAATTTCACAACTGCTCTACCACTCCCCGAACTTCAAACACAGCAGTATCCATTTCGAGACAGGTGGTGACATCGAAGATCGTCCTACCAGTCAGAACGAAGCAAGACCCTATGGCGAAGACGCAGCACATCAAGAGTGAACAAGAGGTCGAGGAGAAGATATCCATGATCAAGGGAAGAGATAGAGACTTTATCAAGCACTCTACCCGGTGACAACGACCTCAAGCACGACGACATGATCACTAAGACAAGGAATCTGAACGAGATGACTACGGAGGAATTGGAGAATAAAGCCAAAGAACTGCGTCGTGAAGAACTCATTGAGCGGGTCAAGCAATTGCTGGTGAGTCTTCTTGCTGTTATCTCTGATGCGACGTGAACTGATACCATGAAGGCAAGAAAAGAGAGTCGTGCACCACGAAACCCCAAGCATTCTTTCTTCGATCTCACTTGCGATGATGACTAGAATTACACGATGTGTCTAAGGCTGTAAGTGGTGAGACTTGAGGCACAAATTGCGTCTAAGAAAGAATGATTTCAGACAGGACAGAGGAAGAACACATGAAGGTATGCAATATCCTTGGAAAGTTGGTTATGGCCAAGCAGGCATAGATAGCTAGAGAATAGTTGGATAGCCATGAGCAACCTGAGTACTTGTCGGATATCAAGACAGCGAGGCCAAGACGCTTGTTACTTGGCAGATTTGGCATAGCGAGGATGCGTCATGATAGCGATTGCAGCTTGAAGCAAAAGCAAATTCGAAGTGCTTTCTTTGCCAGAATCTAAGCTCATCAAGGTCATCTTGCCAGTATGAGGTGTCTAATGTAAATAGGCCGATAAGAGGCCGACAAGGGCGTGGCTGAAGCAGTCCGTGGAAGGACCCAGTTCCGCGTTTCGCTATGACGCAGGCACGTGACTGGTTTGTTTATGGTTTGTCGTTTGTGGCGCGGTGCCAAGCACGCGGCAACAACGAGCTTAAGGTTGATGCAATCCTCTCTCTGAATCAGTCTCCTCTTACTCTTACTCTCTTCAACCAGATCACCCTCACTCAGCAGCTCTATCTTCGTCTGACAAATCAAACACATCAACTCTTCCTTTCTCCACCCACAATCGATGCGTAAGTCACCTTTTTGATCCTTTTCAGCCTCATCGGACTGTTGCCCGAAGCATGAAGCATGACCTCTTGATCTTGTTGATCTTGGGTTTCTAAGCTTTGCCTTGCCTCATGCTTGGTGCTCACCATTCCTTATCTCGTCTCTCTTTACTGGCTTGCTCTCACTACACGACATCAACGCCGCCCTCTCGTTGTGACGTGACCTTTGTTTACCATCTGCACGTCTTGAACACTTATGGAAGATCACCAAGCTAATCAGATCATCGATTATCTCCCAGACCGCACTCGCTCCGAAGCATGGACTTTTGCACACCAGCCTAATTTACAAACCACTCAAGACACCACAGGTGTACCTCCAACTCGCAGCCTAACTTCCAAGCACCTTCAACCTGTCAATCGTGTCTCAAGTCTCAAACAAGAAAGACAGCTCAAGCAGCCTGGACAGTCAGCTCATCTTCCACGCTCCGCTGTCCCCCCAACTACCACACACAATGCTGCAGAACCAACGTACGTGTCCAACACAAGCTCAAACACTTCCTCGAATACCGTTGAGCATGGAGAAAAAACCGCCGCCTTGGGACCTTCCAATCCTAAGCCTGGTTGGGGACAACGCATGAAGGCTGGCTCCCTTCGCTTCGTCGATCATACCAAGGACGCTCTCTTTCAAAACTATCTCAATGTGTTGCTCATCTTTGTCCCTATCGGCATTGCCATGAACTACGTCCCTATTCAGCCAGTCGCCACTCATGCTACAGTCGTTTTCTCGCTGAATGCCATTGCCATCATTCCTCTGGCTGGACTCCTTTCTCACGCAACTGAAAGTGTTGCTAGCCGAATGGGTGATACTTGGGCTTCTCTGCTCAATGTCACCTTCGGAAATGCCGTCGAACTCATCATCTTCATCATTGCTCTTATCAAGAACGAGATTGCTATCGTCCAAGCTTCTATTCTCGGATCTATCCTCGCAAACTTGCTCCTTATCCTAGGTATGGCTTTCTTGCTAGGTGGTCTTCGCTACCAGGAACAGATGTACAATAGCACCGTCACTCAGATGTCGGCCTGTCTCTTGAGTTTGGCTGTCATGAGTCTTCTTTTACCAACTGCATTCCATGCATCTTTCGCCGATGAGGTCCAAGCAGACGATCAGACTACCAAGATCAGTCGTGGTGTCAGTGTCGTTTTGCTGCTTGTTTATGGATTATATCTACTTTTCCAGCTCAAGTCTCATGCTTACATGTACGAAAGTACGCCTCAACGAATTCTCGACGAGGAGACGCAGCCAGGTTTCTTTGCGGATGCCTTCGAATCCAGTTCCTCAAGCAGCAGCGACTCCTCAAGCAGTAGCGATTCTGATTCTTCACTCGATTCACACACAACTAGAGGCAAGCGTTTCAGGAAGGCTATTTCGAAAAGGATGCGTCGCAAGTCAAGTGCAAGCTCGGTGCAGACTGCTTCTGTGGCGTCCATTCTCAGCTCGCCCACCGGAACACGTAGCATCTCGTCAATCCCAGCTACACCTGCAGAATCCTATTTCGCCAATGCCGAACGTCAACGCCGCGGATCTCATGCTGCCAGCTTCACCTTGCCTCCCGTTCTCAGCGATAACGAGGCAGACAATGACGCTGATGCGGATCCTAATGCACCTCGTGTACGTGACTTTGAACCACAACAGCAGAATCTCTATGGTAGTTACGGTCACCTACAGCAACAATCATCAGTTGACAAACCCAAAAAGCACTCGGAATCAAGATCCAAGGTCAAGAAGTACAAACACAAGATCAAGAAGTACAAACAGCAAAAGGCCGACAAGGAAAAGGAAAAGGAGGCTCTGTCACCTCAAGCCGAGGAGTCTGCTATTGGCCACGAACCTCAAATTTCTTTTGCTCAGCCCGAGCCCGACGTCGCTGAAGGTGTTACACCTCAAACCCAGCAAACTTCCATTAGACGACCATTCTCCAACGTCAAGGTTCCACGTCCTCCCATGCCCATGCTTTTCTCGAACAATGTTTTTGTCAATCCTCAGATTCCATCTGGTGGCAGCCAACAACCCGCACCCATGTCTATCGCCCGTCCTGCTACCGGAGCTGTTCGTCGTACCAACTCTCTGCCCAACATCAAACGTGAAGGTCAGCACGCTGGTGGTGGTAATGTGGCGCAACCTCATGCCTTTGCTGCCATTCAACGCACTGGAACTCCTGCCATCAACGAAGCCGACGCTCTTCGCCAGGACCGACAAGAAGATGGAGCGAAGCCCGAGATGTCTAAGACCGCCGCCGTCATGCTCTTGCTCATCAGTACTGGTCTCGTTGCCTTCTGCGCTGAATTAATGGTTGATGCCATTCCACTGATGATCGAAGGTACATCTGTCAGCCAGGCTTTCATCGGTCTCATCATCTTGCCCATCGTTGGTAACGCCGCTGAGCACGTCACTGCTGTCACTGTGGCTGCTAAGAACAAGATGGATCTTGCTATTGGTGTCGCTGTGGGTAGTAGTATTCAGATTGCACTGTTCATCACTCCTGTTGTCGTCATAATTGGCTGGATTGCAGACAAACCAATGAGTCTTTACTTCAACTTGTTCGAAACTGTCAGTTTATTCGTCACGGCTTTCGTCATCAACTTTTTGATCCTGGACGGAAGGAGTAACTACTTGGAGGGAAGCTTGTTGATAGCGTCCTACATCATCATTGCTGTCTGTGCTTTCTTCTATCCTGGTGTGGACGCTGAAAGTGCGCTTGGCGGAGGCAATGGTGTTTAGCGTGGAAGTGGTTGACCAAAGAAGATGACAAGGCACGACCGCCACGTAGTTGGGGGAGTAATTATGTGAGAGGTAGTTTGATGGACAATTGTGGTGGAACATCACAAAAACGTTGTTACATTCGAGCTTTCGGGTTGCTCGAGAATGAGTCTTATGGTTTAAGGATGGTAATGGAGTAATTCTACAGATGCAGGTTTGAGCTCAAGTTTAGCTCCCTACACGCTCGCTCATCGAAGCGCTAACAAGGCTGATGTTTCCTATTTCCAGCCCGCACATAATTAGAGAATCAATACTTGTGATTCTGATCGAAGCACTTTCTCATCTCGCTTGATCCATTCAGCCTCACATGATACCGAGATCACATTTGAATGGCTCCTCTCTTCAGCATATCCGCTTGGAGCAGTGTCTTGTACCAGTGATCCGTCATGTCTTCATGTATATGCTTGTCTATATCTCGTCGACATGTTATTCACGATACGATCATTGGCGATGTACTCACTCAGGCTGGCTGTGCTTACTTACCCAGAAGAGACTGACAAATTTCTCGCTTGGGGACTGTAGGCAGTGGAGGTTTTGATCTATATAGAAATGTTGCACTTGGAAGTATGGATCGCTACAGAAGGTACAGATAGCAGTTAAAAAAGACAAAAAACACAACAAGCCAAGATCCGAGCACTACAATGCAAGAGTTTCGGCAACGCAAGGAGGAGAAATCAAAAGTGTAGCCGCCACGTCACGTATCTGTAGTTTATGTTCAACTAAGGTATTCTCCTCTGTTGATTTACAAATACAGTACAATTTGGTGATAGAGGCGTGATTCTAAATTGCAGCATAGTGTAGTGAGCTTAGGCACAAAGCATCCCAAGAATTGTCATGGTGAGATATTCAATCGTACTACAGCTCCAGAGCATGAAAAGTATTCCCAGCAATCTCCACAAACTTTTTTTCTGTGAGTTACGGTTTTGATTTCGTATGATTCGAAACTGGGATGTGTACAGGTAGTTATTAGGGTGGACGGTGATGTTTCCTGTGGCAATCATAAACAGGTCATGTGATACTCTGTCTAGCCTATGATTCTTCGAAGTGGACAACGAATGCACGTTGGTCGACCCACGTTGGGAGTCCTTGTTTTGACCATTGAGCTGCGGCAGACCGCGTCTATACTCTCTGCTCAACATGTATTGCAGTCTTTATGTATCTTTCCTCTGACGCCTTTAGCGCTTCGGCTTGTTCGTCCTTATGCTTCATCTGCTTGCGTATCGGGCAACATGTTTTGTAGTCTAAGCAGACAAAGTTTGGGGAAGCTTCTGAGTTAGTCTTCAGTGGGTTTCATGTAACACGCACAATCCATGTCTTCCCTCCATTTTCTGCAGTACTAGTGGCTGGCTGACGAGTGACGAGGAGTTCCAGGATGAGCGATGACTTGTTGGGTGTTGCGTGTTTTTGACGTGTATCAACGACACAATTTGTGGCGTCTGTTGACTGATGAAGCTCTTCGATTTGTTGTGTCCCAGGATGTGGTCGATTAGACCATCACGCAGTAGAAAACCAAGCACGGCAGCATCAAGACGAACTTCCTGGTGTCTTCTCATTGAGCACAAATAATGGCTGTGCAGAAGATTTTGTCCAAGCCGGAAAGTCAGACCAATGAAATGGTCGCTAGGTCGATACTCTGCCATTGAATACTTGGTGTGGTAGCCATATACGAGCCAACGGAACGTCAACCCGACGCAATCGTGTTCATCCCATACGACAGCAACCGCATCACGAAGAAGATTCTTTTCATTTTCGGGGTCTTCAGCATGATTTGCCAGACAGAAGTTGCTAGCATTAAATGCCATTACCGTACAAGATCTTGCAAGGCAGATGGGCGCGATGTGCATCAGCAGAAGCTGAGCGTGAGCTGCTGTGCACGATCAGTACTCATTCAAGCACAAGAGTGGGTCAATACTACTGTCGGATGTAACCTCAAGCACAGATGAATTGACCATCATCTCTAGAACATAGTGCTTCTCGATTCCTGCAGCGTTTGCATCTTGATGCCAGTTGAATCCTTTTGGCGTCTGAGCGAATGCTGACTGGCAATAACCTCGGTCCCGCTTCTTTATGGAAATCGATTAGCGTTCGACCTGCTTCCTCAAGTTAAACTCATTAGAGCCACACCTAGCTGCCTGTTTCGTCAAATGCTCAATCTGCCCATCAGTCAAGAATTGCGGCAATTTCACCACTTTATCACATGCCGTCTTGAGCTGCCTCGCAATATCGCACGAAGGGTGGCTGTCAACACTGGCGGTATAGATCTTGAGATTGCCGATTGCGTTCTGAACATCTTCTAAACTGTGATCTGCTTCTTCGTCATCTGCCGTAGGATGGAGTGAAACATATTCGTAGAGACCCATAACCAGAGAGCCGAAGACGGCGGCATCGCAGACCTTTCTGTACGGCTCAGCATTGGCATATCTACATTGCGTGTTGCCTTTGGTGTATTTGTCCATGTAGCTGCGACATGTTGTGTTGATATTGCGGAGTGCTGTTCTGCGAATCTCCTCGACTCGTTCTAGATGTCTTATCAGCTTCAGACTTCATTCATATTGGAGCACGGATATACTCACGTAAAGCGCCTGGTGGAGTGAATTCACTATTCAGACGACCTCCATCTCTACCAACCAATTCACCATCGCTATTCAGACGACTTTGAAGAACCAAATCCACCATCAACCGTTTGAATGTATCTTTGATGCCAAATGTCCAGCAGATGAACAAATCCTCAATCACAAAGTTAGGTTGTGGTGACCAACCATCAAGCCATCCTCGGAGCCATGGTGTGACAAGATTTACACAGTCGTATTTGTCGCAAAGAAGTGCAAGGCGATAGCACAAACTGCCAGGCGCTCGTATCGCGTCCTGCTTTGCGATTATCTTTGGCACCATGTCGAACTGGAGATGAGCAATCCTCATGAGTAATAACAAAGCCTCAGGGTCATCATCGGGTAATGCGATCTCTTTTGACGCTGATTCAGCCCATTTACTAGCCTGAAACATTGCGCGCCAGACTGGACTGGACAGCGCCATGGTCCGACGCGAGACCTGAATACTGCATCCTACAATTTTTGGTTTGACCCTGACTTTCTCATCAGTCTGAGCAGTATTCTCGCTATTTAATGAGGATCTGCGAGTAGTCAAGCTGGACTCAACTGCACCGACAAGCAGGGTTAGTTCACCTTCATCGTCTAGAACGTGATGTTGAACTTTGGGTCGAAAGATGTTTTCGTTGTTAGGTACAGGCGGAGGCGGCGGTAATGTCAGTGGAGGTGACGCTGGTGTGGGTGTTGGAGATGTTGGTGGAGGTGATCTTGACATGAGAAAGAGACTATCTAGTGATGTGTAGGGAGTCACTGGCATATGATGTGCATGAAAAGGGATCTGAAGATGTCACTGGATTGTTTCTTGATTGATGTGATCTGCGACAAAGCGAGCGAGCAAGAGAGGAGGAGGAGGAGGAGGGTCGCGTGCACAGACCTCGGTGGTCCTTGAGTCATGGACACAGGACACACGAGAGCATCCTCAGAAATAAAAGACATAGGACGAATGAACAAGATACAAGTAGTCCAGATGAGAGGCCTCGCTCAACTTTAAGGATCAATCAAGAGGCAATGAGCGTCTGAAAAGATCAAAAGCAATCCGCGCCATGCCACATGGCAGAGGGTGGAAATCCACAGAATGAGCTTGAATTGCACACTCTTGCGAACTGGCATGAGCACGAGAGGGAGTCTTGGTCCGTAGCATTGTCACTCCACAGCAGCTCTTACGGAGGACTCTTTGGGCAAAGGCAGGAATCAATTTCAAAATGGAACAGGCCCCAAGATTCTGAAACATGCCCGCGCTGACCCCACAAAAACGACGCGTCTCAAAATAAAGTGTAGAACTAGAGTTCTAAACATAGAACATATAACTGCCTTGTAAGGAGATTGAAGATATTCATGCCGGTATCTTCACACTCTCCTTCTGAGTATCTGCATCTGCATCTAAGGCCAACATGAGGGTAGCTTCAGTACTGGCTGCGATTGCTACTCTCGCAGCGTCCGTAGTTGGTTCGGAACAGGTTCGACGACAAGAGGCTTCAGCTTCGACGACAGCCATATCCTCAGTCTCATCATCGGCACCATCAGCCTCAGTTGTAGCTCCTACAACGACAGCAGTATCGACAACGATACCAGAGTCGTCCGGCGCCGCCTCCAATGCCGCCTCCACAACAGCAGCCTCATCCCAAAGCACAACTCACATCAACCCGACATCTATCCCTGCCTCCCTACCACCAGGCCTAATATCTCTCATCTCGCCCGCCACAACCTCCGGCGTCACCTCCTACTACTCCGTCGGCTCCCCTCTTACCTTCGTCTGGAATTACACCTATCTGATCGCCACACCCACCGCCCTTGACATCCTCGCAACAGCCAACGCTCCCGGTCTCGCCATCCCCACGCCCTTCACACTCGCACTCAACCAGTCATTCACCTCGCCGCAAACGTTCACATGGGATACTGGAAAGTATGCGCAAGAAACGCCCTTGCCTGCAGGGACATATACGTTGATTGTGTATGATGCGGATGCTGAGAACGGACGTTGGCAGTTGGCAGAGGCGGGCAAGCTGAGTAGTTGGAGTGGGTTTAGTTGGGGAATGTATAATACGCAGCAGTATACGCCACTGGAGAATGCGTATGTTTGTGCTACGTGTAATGGGGCAGGAGGATTGAAGGTGGGGAGGGAAACGTGGGTCATGCTGATTGGTACTGCGGGTGTGGTGATAGGTGCGTTTTTGATGTTCACCTAGGGTGGCTGATGTTACGGATATGGAGGATACAAAACATGTATTTTCTGCTGTCGCATTGCGTGGAGTTTGGGCATATAGTAAGGGATTTTGCATATTGGATCAGCATGGCGAAAAGCTCAAGACAGATAAGAATGTTTGGGCAGCAGCGTCATGAATTTATGTAGACATATTAAAGGAAGATCATGTACAGCTTCAATCAGAGTCTTTCGTATCTCCACGAATCTATATAAGATGAGGAAAGCACATTTTCTTCATGATGGGAAAGCACATTCTTCACAATGGGAAAGCACCTTGTCAATGTGGATTCATCAAACCAAAGCAGTTGGTCCGACTTCCAGGTCAATATTGTACGATAGTAGCTGCTTCTGCTGAGAAAATGTGACTTTCGGCTGACGTGTTGGTGATGTATTCAGCATGCTTCAGTGTGTGTTGGACAATTCCACTTGAGCATGAATCTGCCAATACGGACGCAACTGGTCCTCTGGATCATACTCTTCACCAGCCTCGTGGTCTTCATTGGTCCGCAATTTCTCACAATCGCGAGGAAATGCCATATAGTTAAGTGTTAGCGATCTGGCTGTAGACGATTTCTCGTCCAAATATGCCGTGAGAAAGGTCGTTGCGCACCCAGCTCCTAGTGGCTCGAGCTTAACGCCATCTAGGGCGATGATAGCGTACGTTCGAGAAAGTGTATATTGAGGACTCAGCCATGTGCTTCCAGGCTTCAGAGGTCCACAGTTGCCGTGCTCGCCCCAACCCCAAAGGACAACACATTGCTCTGGGTCTCTGGGATGAGCTGGCTTACCATTCCGTAACGTGCCTGAGGCGGCAATTTGTGCAACGCTGTGTTCGCTACCAGCCTTGATGTTGTGCAATATATTGCCTTTTAGCCTGGCTGGCAGGATCTGACCTTTGTCGTTTCGCCCAACGCTGTGCAGCACTCCTTCGCCATCGACAGTGTGCAAGGTGTTCCAATTCGCGCGTAGCTCTTTGCAAGGACCAGTGAGTGCTTTCTCTTTGATTCCATACTTGTCATCCTTCTTAGTGTCCAAGCCCAGTAAGCAGGACATGCCCTCAGGATTGTCTCCACGTTCGCTATCCTCGAGCGGCAGCATATATGTGAAATCGCGTCCACAGGCAAGATGATATCCTCTGACGGCAGTCTCCCTGCACTGTAAGTGTGTGATCAGCCGTGGGTCCCAGATACTGCCTGACGGTCTGTTAGGAGGTGGACATGGTATATTTGCACTAAGCTGAGCCTTTCGGCCGTTTCCCCAGCCAAAGACGTCGCCATTCTTCAAGATGAGGACAACGTGCCGAAAAGAGGATGCTAGGTTGACACAAGTTTGTTGCCCAAGATGCAGGACAAGTTTAGGAGTCATGCTTATAGGAACATCAGCTCCTTGACCGAGCTCGCCGTAATCACCGGTTCCACACGAGTATATTGCTTGTCCATGTGTTATAGGATCTGCCGCGACAAATGTTGTGCTAGACCAAGTAGCGGTTATGTCTACAAACCTGCTGACATATTCTCCTGCTTCACCATATTGACCGTCAATGTTGAAGATCACTCGACGGAAAGTTGTGATTGGTTCTGGAGTAGGCGGCAGACCGCATCTTCCGTCGTCGTTCATTCCGGCCGCATAGGCGGTCCCATCTTCATGGAGAAGAATTGTGTGGTTACCACCTGCGACAATCTTCCTAGGACGAAAAGAGGTAGGTGGAGGTTGATCAAACAAGCAAGACGTCGGCTGGTCTACATCGTTGCGGTGCCCAATAGCAAGTTGGCCATTACCATTAGATCCAAGAGCCCAAATCTTCCAGGTCATTGTGGTGGCGTGGTATTGGTGAGCTTTGTGACGACGACGACCCCATACTCACTACAATCTGATGGCTATTCAGTTACGCGCCTCAATTACCTTGCGAGTGTACCATACGATAACATGGCGAAGTGTGGAACAAGGACAATGATTATGATCGGCATTGACGTGTAATACGATCTACAGCCGGGTATCGATAAGACGTTGTTTCAGACGCGCTTCAGAATCATCGACGCATCGTCATTGACCAGATTCGACCTGTCGCTCAGGCACCTTCTGTGGTAGCTGCCCGCGGCTTGACCCTATAACTTGTCTCCATTTTCGGGTAGCTGCCTGTCCACTAAGTGGCGGTCCCCATCATGGCCAACAATCGCCGCACGCCCGGCCTTTCGGGTCTCTCGCGCAACCCCATCACCACCGCTCAATATGCCTCTCATGGCTCTGCCCTCCGCTCATCCCACCTTGCGTCCCTCCAAACCCAACTTTCCGTCTTTCAACAACTCCTCCACCAATTCAGCATTACCCACGCAAAAGAGATTCGCTCAAACCCGAGTTTCCGCGCTGAGTTTGCTCGAATGTGTAATGCCATCGGGGTTGACCCTCTTGTCATCTCAGGTGGCAGCATGAAGAAACCTGCCGAACAAGATGGTAAAAGCTGGAGTCAGATGCTGAGTGGATCAAGTTCCGGAAGTGTCAATGACTTCTACTACGAACTTGCAGTCAGAGTGGTAGAGGTGTGTAGAGCAACAAGAGCTGAGAATGGAGGTATGATGGCAGTCACGGAGATCGCGCAAAGAGTACAAAAGGGACGCGGTATCGGTGGTGGGATGGAGGTCAGCGAGGATGATGTACTTCGTGCGGTCAAATCTCTGGAGCCGTTGGCGTCAGGATTCAAAGTGCTACGACTGGGAAGCAAGCAGATGGCGAGAAGTGTACCGACGGAGCTCAACACTGATCAAGCAATTGTACTCGAGGCAGTCCAAGTGCTTGGATATGTGACAGTGAGCATGTTGCAGATCAATCTTAAGTGGGGAAGAGCCAGAGCTGTTGCTGTAGTGGATGATTTGGTGGCCGGCTCACTGGTTTGGGTTGACACTCAAGGTGAAGAGGCCGAATTTTGGACACCAACGTTCATCCGTGAATTTGCTGGGTGAAGCACGCCAGTGTGTGCGTTTCATGTCACACACAACCTTGCTATAATGCACGATTGTTCCCCACAAAGATGTCTACCAGCAGTACAGATATAGCGGATTAACGAGGCTGTATCATGCCTAGTATCAATCGACTAGCTCACTGTCGATGAGGACGTGGCTCACTAGCGTGGAAGGAATTATGTATATTCTCACCGCATAGGTCCAAGATCAAAGAAAGACGATAGAACGAGACGACCAATAGGTATCGAGATGGAGGATTGATTGTTACCGTTAAGACTGTGAAGATGATCAGAGAGCCTGGTACACGACTCGGTACAACATGTCAATGGGGCTAGAGTTACAGGGTGAACGCAGACTTTCGAGCCTAATGTGCCTAGGTCCTGTCTGCCTGTTAGCTTGGCTGTGAGCAACGCTAGGTGTTGCTTTGATAATAAGCGCATCAAAGCCAGTGGTCACTATACCGAGTATGTTGGTCGAAGCAGTCAAGAGCAGTATAAGATTGATGACGGATGGCGTCCGTGGACCACCGTGAGTGCCACGAACAAGTCGATCGCATTGACAACAAGGTAACAAGCGGTTATAGTTATAACCTCATTGTTCCTGACAACCGCGCTGAAGATATATGGAAATGCAAATGCAAATGAGGACCTTACTTATCACTTACAAAGCCATGAATAAGCCAAAATCAAGCTGGTGACAGGTCAGCAAAAAGACTTTCGCTGTTCGATGCATAAATATCAAGAAGATTTTGCACATCTAAAGCAGGCGGGATATTGAACCGTTTCTGTTATAAGAACAGTAAAAGTGCATAGATTAGAGCAATACAACAAGCACGTCACGATCAGCAGTTTTTCCTTGTGCCTATTTATTTGGCAATATCTAGAACAACCAGCCGATGAACGTTCTGTAGAACCAACCTCCCTTGTTTTTGCCCTCGGCCTTATCTCTCGCCTCCTTCTCCTTCCAAAGCTGCTCGTCCCTATCATAAATAGCCTTGCCGGTCCAGAGATCAGCATTTTGGGGTGAATGTCCCTTGGTCTTGTAGATTAACTTATATCCGAAAATCATGATCAAGTACAGAGGAATTCCCAAGTAACCAGTGATGAAGCTCTTGTAGTCGAAAGAGCCGTAAGAGCCCTTGGTGAAAGCAGGGAAGTTCTTGGTCAAGGCAATGATGATACACCAGAATAGAGCAAAGTAGGAACCCCATTTGCCAAAGGGAGCTCTGTAGGCGAGAGTTTTCGGGTCGACACCTTGAGCATTGCGTGCATTGACAAAGTAGATGTGAGAAACGAGAATGGAGATCCACTATAAGGACATTAGCTACACATTCGTGCTTCATCTTGGTCAGAATTGACAGAACATACAGTTAGAAGACCAAAGATGGTTACGAGGTTTACAAAGTATCCAAAGATAGTCGATGCGCTCGACTTCACGTTCAAAAACGCAATACCACAGAAGACGGAGCAGAATGCCAGGGCGTAGATGGGCACGCCACGACGATCAGTCTTTGCGAAGATTTTTGGGGCGTGTCCCTTGATTGCGAGCCCGTGAAGCGTACGGCTGCCAATGTACAGGTCCGAGTTGGCGGCGCTGAAGACGAAGAACAAGATGCAAGCGTTGAGGAAACCAGGAAGGCCACTGATACCGGCCACAGAGATGGCGACGACAAAGGGACTGGCTTTGGAGGAGGTGGTTCTCTTGTTGGCTGCGATGAGTTGAGGAGAGTTGTAGGGAACGATCATGCCGAGTAGCAGAATGGATAAGATGTAGAATACAAGAATGCGGAAAAAGGTGAGGCGAATGGCGCGGGGGATGGCCTGATAGTGTTAGTGAAAGGGCTTCGGGGCAAACATGACTGAACTGACCTTGCGAGGGTTCTCAGCTTCTCCAACAGTAACACCGACAAGTTCCGTGCCGAGAAAGGCGAAGACAGCAGTAACCATTGAAGACCAAAATCCGTAGAATTTACCCGCACCACCTGTAGCCAAGTAAGGCTTGAAAGCTCCGGGGTTCTTCCAGTATCTTTGTAGAGGATTAGCATGTACTAGTGAAAAGCTGCGCGTAGCCTCAAGACATACCGGAAGCCTGTCCTGTCGTGATTTGGTCCACCGCCGAGTGCCAAGATCAGAGAGAGGATGATAATACCAAGTATGGTAAGCACTTTGATAGTAGACAACCAGAACTCAAACTCGCCAAAGAACTTGATACCGAAGTAGTTGATACACACGATCGCCACGAGGAAAATTGCAATCCAGACACCAGGATTGACCCGATCTGGAGCCAGCCAATATTGAAGCACGAGTGCAGAAGCTGTCAGTTGATTAGGTGTTGTGATTAGATACTGAAAAGTGTTAGTGAACAGACTTCGAGGAAAATATAATTAGACTGACCTTGAACAGATAAGTATAGCCTAGGGAGAAACCGAGGGCAGGGTCAACAAAGCGAGAGGCAAAGGGAGCAAAGCCACCAGGACAGGGGATCCAAGCGGCCATTTCTCCAAGAGCAGCCATGACGAGATAGACGATGATACCAATGAAGGTGTAGGCAATGAGGATGGAGCCAGGACCAGCTCTAGCAAGAGCACTTCCAGTTCCGATGAGGAGACCAGTGCCGATGGCGCCGCCTGGGGATGTTGTTAGCTTAATGACTTAGTGCGAAGAGCGATGTATAGCTACCGATAGCAATCATAGAAATCTGACGAGAAGAGAGTCCACGCTTAAGCGACTTATCTGGATCTTCCTCCGTCGTGAGGTGTCCCTCATCAGTAATGGGTGATTCGCGGTGTTTCAGCTCATAATGATTCTTTTCCGGGTCCCTGATCTCAGAAGAAGAGGTGGAGGAGGCCTTGCCACCACCAAAAATAGCCATTGTGCTTGCGATTACTTTAGACTGGAATGTCGTATACACAGCAGACACCACGAGATATAGACAAGTAACCCAAGCGTAGTTACGAACGGGTACAGTGGCAGATTATGTGCCAGCCGCGCCTGACAGATTCCCCTCACCGATAGGCGTAAGTTTTCCCAGGGCATGTGCAGCCCAAGCCCTTGGCCTGTTCATCTCCGGAGTGAAATCATGTTGTGCGGTCGAATCAGGTGAGAAGGCGTGATCGAGGCCAGGTTAGCGTCAGCATCGCCAAGCTTCGCCGAGCTGATAACGAGAGAAACTGTTGATCGAGACACTCGCTATCTGATTGCCATACAGTAGCTGAGGTGTACTAGGCGAGAAGCAGATATCCTCTTTGCTGTATTCTTGTTGTCTTTGCCACAATCAGTCGTTCTAGGAGGCTGAACACTTTTCCGTGGTCATTCATCGCCGAGCCGAAAGAACCATGACCTAGGTTTAGGTTGTGCAGTATTTTGGTACCAGAGTATACAAATAATCCTCTTTGTCTTGTACCTTTCAAATGTCCTCGGAGCATGGAATGCCGTCTTTCTTTACGGAAGTGAGAAAATGAGCAGAATCTTGTGCGGAATAGATTCTGCTTCCTTCATTCATATTCTACTCGAAATGATCGGCCGGAGCTGAACGCTTCTGATACTCCGATAAGTATTGCTCAATTCCTGATGAGGTCGGCAGTCCTCGCGAGCTTTTAGCGCCAGGTCGTGCTTGAGAAAGATATGAGCTGAGTGGCATCACGCCGTGTCGAAGAGAGACCAGCCGAAACGAACCAGTCGACGCTGCATACTATTACTCAGAAGGCCCCGGAGGAAGAGAGGTACTGATGGTATTATATATAAAGCGATCGTTCGGTCATAGACACATCAAGCGGATTAGAGCAAGCTGCTTCTCTTGATACTTGGTTTATGCACAAGACGACTTGCTTATTACCAACAATCAACGAACATGCGGTTCCAGTCACAATGAGTCTATTGGCAGCCCGATCACAACATACGCCGATTGATACCCATACCAGTACCATGCTGACTCATCTCAGATCTTGACGATAGAGCTTGAAGGCATATATGTGCACCCAGCTCTAATTGTTAGAGGATGAGGTATGCCTTCACCGCGGATATCCACGAGGAATTCCGTGACTTCGAACTCTCCTGATACCATAACATGGACGCCATCAACGACATCTCAGAACGAAGGTCTCATCGCCACTATCCCACACATGCTAGGTCTTTTGTATCTGTAGAGCAAACTGCGTAACGTGCATGCCATGCCAATTCAGTCATTCTCGGCACTGTGACGTTTTCAGAAGCGACAAGGTCATTTGATCATTTGATCTGGTCGAATAAAGCGGTAAAAACTGGATGGTTTACCAGATGTGGTTTTACATATCACACTTGGACCTGGTCATGTTGGACATATTACATGTCTAATCAAGATCCTAGCAATGTTTCCAGTGGTAGCCATGATCAGAATCCTGGAGTTCAGGATGCCATTACACTAGGATGGAAGTGGAGTCTGGCTCACACTGAAGCACTAATACCTTGTGAACTGCGCCGAGGCGACCTAGGGGTCTGTGAAACATGAGCAGAACTAATAATATTTGATCGACATGTTGCACATGAACACAGAGCCTTCTGCGGTCGACCAGAATGATACTCGTCGCGAGAGTATTTCCTCTTTCGGCTCAGATGTGCTGGAAAGAGACCAAGGCTATGACGATTGTGCAGTAAGTGAAGAGCTGACCAACCGCTCCAGCCTACCCCGCCACATTGTTTGCTTCGCCCCCCAACGCATCAAAATGGTATAAGAGCAACCTCATTCTCGCATCGCTTAGCTTGAACCACCACACGTCCTACTACTGATTGACGTCAAAAGATTCTTGCCTTCATCAAAATTGACCTGCGCCATTGCAAGGATGCTTTCATCAATCTTCCTTCTTGCTCTTCTTTCCACTCTCACTTCAGCTCTTGCCATTGCCTCACCAATCCAACGACGTCAGGGATGCCAGCTCGAGCCAAATGACCCCAACTGTAAACTACCTTTGTGGAACGACGCAACTTACAACATCACTGTAGGCCATAACATCTTTACTCACCTCATTCAACACTACTAATGTTCGAATCCATAGTTTGACAATCTCAACATTACCCACAGCAGTGCCAAACCGCCAAACATTACAAAGTCCTCTCTCCTCTTCACCAACTTCACCGTCACAACTCCTCCGATCTCACGCGGTACTGCCCATCTCGTTCCATACGCCAATAGCACGGTTCATCTTCGCCTTGAAGCCAACAAAGCTGGGTTCATCACGACTTCACCAGCTGCAGCAAGCCTACCAAAATATGCTCTCGACTTCTTCAAGATTGAGTCTCTTGCCTTTGGCTGCACTCTTCCCTCCAACATTCCAGGTGCTGGCACGCCCACCAATTGCACAGTCAGTCTTACAGCCAAGTGTGCTGGCATTGACAGCCAGGGATTGCTCGACATCAAGACGTATGTATGGAATGAAGAGTACAGCGTGGCCAAAGGCACCAAAGTGGCAGACTTGAAGTGGGTGGATTTAGGGACGTATGGGAAACGATATCTCTGCTCCAACTACACAATCACGGGGTCACCTGGGAAAGTCGGAGGGAAGAAGCCGGTCGTATAGGTGAATCAGATGCAAGTTGTTGAATTCACGAGGAGTGCCATATACCGTTGATGATTAGAGAGTGGATGAATTGGGTATCAAAGCCACTCTAAATGCGAAGGCAGGAGCATCAGATGATATATATGTAGTGACAAAAGCAATAGATAGTCAACAGCTTGTATTAGTGATCACCCTTCCCCTCAGCCTTGGCTTTCAGCCACCTACATAACCACCCACCTCCCTTAGCGCTACTAAGATGGTTTGACATGAGCTTCATGCATGCAGCAGGTATGTCACTGATGCCTCCGCTATCCTGCGGCTGTGTCAGCATTGTTCTGAAACAGCGCTAGGAGTGTGAGCACGTTGTCGTACCATCACCTCCGAACCTGAGCACGTTGTTGTACCATTCGTACCTTTGACCTCCCGGCACGTCAAGTGAGGGGTCTTCAGCTGCCGCCATCCTGATCTGCAACTCTATGCACCACAAGGTTCGATCGTCTGGTCATCACTGTTTCCATCTCTGCATGCACCTGACATTGTGCATGCACCTGAAACGGTATCAAATTGTTTTAGATGCCTTTGATCTCGGTCTGGCTGCAGCGGCATTTTAGTCCTGCACTGCCGTCTGCTATCGAGACGTGAGTCGTTTCAAATGCGCTAAAGTAGGTGGATATCACCCGGGTGTAGACTATATAACGCACGAAACCCCTCCTCTTTCCTTCCAGACACACTTTCTTCTCCTTCCCCGTCCACCCTAGTTCTCGATTGTTCCCGGTCATTGTCGAGGTCGATACCTCTCTTTCCCTCACTAGCAATGCCTTCCACACTCACTACCACACTCACTTTCTCCGCTGCCCTCCTCACTACCATCAACGCCCTTCCCTGGAACGTCAAGCCCTTCAACCGCCAACACTACTCTCCTCCATCATGGGTCCCTCACAACTTCGTCCCACCAAATCCCACACCAGCACCATATATCAGCGGCCCTGAACTAACCGTAAACTTCCCTGATCCATGCATCATCGTGGTCAATGGCACATACTACTCCTTCGCCACAGGCAGTGCCGCTGCCAACATCCCTATTGCTTATTCGACTGATTTCGTGAATTGGCAATTGGTGGTTGACGATACTGGTGCCGAGGTTGATGCTTTGCCTACTACTGGTGATTGGGTTAATATGGTGAGTGATAGATTCGCTAGGATCTATTGTAAATATGGCTCATAAGACGAATACAGACCTCACCCAACACCTGGGCACCAGATGTGAGCCAACTCGACAACGGCAAATTCATCATGTATTATTCCGCCACAGCCCTGGCTTCACCAGGTGGTGCGCATCACTGTGTTGGTGCTGCGACTGCTGATACCATCCTCGGACCTTATGTCCCTCTTAACTCCTCTTTGGTGTGTCCACTAGCACAAGGTGGTGCGATAGACGCTGCCGGGTTCAAAGACTGGAGCGACAAAGGCTACGGCTGGGGCAGAAACCTAAGTTCTTGGAATGGTTGGGGCTGGCAAGGAAATGACCCGCACAATCCCTGGTGCGAGCCGAGTTGGTCACAGGGAGGTAATGGAGGCCAGAGATATGTGGTTTACAAGGTACGTCTCTCCGTAATATCTGCCCCTTTGACCAGATCAGCTCGTTGTGTTCGGAACGTGAGATATTGATTATCAATCTCAGGTCGACGGCAACTCTATCGGCCACGGCGGCATCTGCAACAATGGCATCCCTCCCATCGTCGGCACACCAATCATGCTGCAAGCAGTCGCAGCAGACGGCGTCACTCTTCAAGGAGCACCTGTCGAAATCCTCAACAACCTAGGTCTCATCGATTCCGGCGTCGTCGAAGCACCCTCCCTTGTCAAGTCTGACACTGGCGAATACGTTCTTTTCTACTCTCGTAACTGCTACTCCAGTGTAAACTATACTGAGTCATATGCCACTTCTACGAATGTGAATGGGCCGTACACGAGGAGAACGGATTTGATTGTTGGTGGCAACAATACTGCGGGCTTGGCTGGGACGGGAGGTGCGACTGTGCTTTGGGATGGTGTTCATATGGGTGAGTAGAGTTGAGAAAAGGTGTTTCGAGTTTTGCTAACGACGAGGACAGTTTTCCACGCCGATGCGCTCGCTTCAGGGTTCAATAATGATAGGTTGTTGCATACGGCGATTATCGATATTGAGGGAACACACGTTACTATCTGATGTAGAAACAGATGATGACTATGATTGAATGAGTTGGATATGTACAGGAGAATAATATCGGAGCAGGTCAATGGCTTAGGAATAATGATTGCGAGCGAAGAACGATCCAATGATTCTTCACCTATTACTCTACTTTACCCAGCGTTTCCCTTCCTTTGCCAAGACATGTCTTGACATCCTGCAACCCATCAATTGGGAAGTACAAAGTTTATATACCAGATGACTCATTCATCTTCTAGCTTGGGTAATGAAGCACAACGAACAGGACGCCAGTAAGAGTCTCAACAGGAGATTAACAAGTCGATATATTATAGTCCAAATTATGCTTTCACATGCAAAGTGCAAACCCAACAGCGCTGTTGGGGTAATGGTAACCTTGGTCGTTGCCATAAAACATAGTTTCGACTAGCTTCGGGTTCGATTCGTACGTCAACACAGGTTCAGTCCATCAACCGTCTATATCTAACATCAATCCAGCCGAACAGCGCACACGCATTCCTTTTGCTGTTTCGACCTTTCAAGATGCATCTCTCTACATTGACGTGCTTCATGTTCATGTTGGTTTGAGCCCAATCGTCTTTTTTGGTAGATGCTCATATGGAGTGATACATTCATTGGGTGGTGGAAGTGGAAGCTGTCGCGTATTGCTTGGAGTAGATAGACATATTGGAAGAGGACAACCTGAATCTATGAAACTCTTCTAGAGAGAAAGATCGAAGCCGTTCAATGAATGACTACCATGTATGTAAGTAACTACGGCACTGGAGCACGAAGGGGGATAAAATAGGAAAAAGGAGAGCTGACATACAGGAGCATGGACATAGGATTAAGAACGAGAAGCTCAATGTTATATGTGGAAAGGATATATTTAATGCAGCTTCACATTCAAAACGCGCACAATACATGATGCACTCAATCCATAACACCCAAACTTGTCCACCCTAACAATACCAAAGTCCCGCCAAAATTAAATAACACTCTCCTCTCCATCCTTCAACACAACTGTGCCGCCGGGATGCGCAGCTCCATCTTCATATGCCGTTACTTTCTCTCCCATGCTTTCCATATCAACACGTCCAGTCTGTACAGCCTTGTGCGTCATGCTAATTCCACTTTCCTCCTCTGCGGCTTGGCCTCCAAGTAATGGTTTCGAGGCCAAGTTATGGTCATTCTTCGACTCTAGTGTGCCTTCGCCAGCACCCTCATGTGGCGGGACAGCAGCCATGGTCTGGTGCGACATTGGCTGTGAGTTGTCAAGAATGGGTTCTTTAGGTGCGTCAAGAGTTTGGCTGGCGATGGACGAGACGCCGGCAGATTGCGATTGCTGTTCATCCGTACCAACAGCGGAATTAGCAGCCGATGCATGGCCGACCTTGACCTGATGTGGTGCTTCAGGATCGATAGACCAGTTATGAACAGGCTCCAGCATACTAAAACTCCTAGTACTGGTCTCAGGTGCCTGTGTCGTTGTCGACTCGGCTTCGGCAGCTGGCTTGCGACGGGCTGGACCCTTGGCGCGTCCTCGACGAGCGTCACTTAGCGGTGCCTTCTCCTCTTCCTCCTCTGGCGCAGGTTGAGGTTTTGGTGGAGCTTGGGGTCCTAGTGCGAGACGATTGTTGAGCTGGTCCATAAAGTTTGCCTTGAGTGAGGCAATCTTAGAGGGTACCGATGGCTTGGGTTTTGTCGCTGGAGGTGCTGCAGCTTCTTTAGGTTGCTCAGTATGACTTGCAGCATCTTTAGACTGCTCGGTAGGAGCCGCAGCTTCCGAGGTTTGTACGGGAGGGTGCGCTTTCGCTGGACGGGCAGGCACTTGTGGCTTTGGGCGTTCAGGAATACTTAGGGCGTGCTTTGTGGTCTGAACGTTCTCGTGGATCTGTTGCTTAGGAAGGTCAGGAACCTGCTCAGGCGGTACATCATCAACTTTATGAGGACGTTCCGGAACTGTAGGTTGAAGCTGGACTGGCACTTCGGCTTCAGCTCGGGTCGGTCTAGCTGGAACTGGTGGCTGTTGCGACTTGTCAAATGGAGCAGCAAGAGCAGGATCGATAGCGCCGAAACCTTGAGCAAGATCATTCTGTGCTGGAACACCTCGGCCTGTAACTGGACTCTTCACTTCTGCGGAAGGAACTTGCTCGGCAGGATCGACTGTGGTCTCCAGGCGCAAGCTATCAGGAGTATCTTCCCAGATATCTTGACTTGGGAAGCGATGTCTCATGCCAGGACGCGTCATTTCAGAGTTGACACCTGCGCTGAACTTAGGTTTTGCGAAACCCTTACTTGGGTCAGTCAAGTAGCTGAGACGTTCTGGTTCCGTAATCTCGCCCTTTCGCTTCGCTTCTTGTTCTGGTGTCTCGAACGTGCTAACAGGTGCTTTGGATGTGACGGGAGAGTCTTTGTCTTCCGGCTCCTGTTCATGAGTAACCGTGGAGTGCAACATCATACTATCAGGAGTATCTTCCCAAATATCCTGACTAGGAAAGCGATGTGTTTCCAGTTGAGGACGCTTGAATCTGTCTGCTGCAGTGATTGGCTTTGCTTCCTTGTCATCGTCTTTGAATAAGGGTTCGTATTCCTCCACGTCCTCGAGCGGAGTTCCAGTGCCCTCGATACCATGAGAAGCCCATCTGGTTAAGCCGTGTGACTCGTGGAAGCTTGTAGGTCGGCTACGAGGGCGACTGCGACTACGATCACGATACCCACTTTGATATGCGGGATTGTGGTGAGAATCCATTCCTCCCATATAGTCACCATCACCAGTCCTTTCTAGCTCTGGGCTAATCGCTGGCTGCATGTACTCAGCAGCAGGGTTCTTGGAGATCTCGTCGGAAGCAAGAATCGGCGTTCCACTACCCTCTTCGCTGATCCAACCACCCAGTCGGGCAGTGTTGCCACCATGAGGTCCTAGATCGTCCTTAGGTGGGTCGTATCCACCTGAATGGTACTTGCTATGGTTGTGAGCTGGAGGATCAATGTGAATGACATTTTCATCTTGCTCAAGATCGTCCTGAAGCTCGGTCGGGAAGCTTGCTTTGTGGAGTGGCGACTCAGCATGAACCTGACCTACTGACTGTGTTCGTGCCTTTTGGAGTGGTTGAGGACGTGGAGAAGAAAGTCTTGAGGCATATTCTTCAGAAGCCTTGTAGCCGATAGCATCAGGAGGAATCGCAATCGACTTGGGATTGGTGCCTGTGATTGTCAGACGTTGTTTTGATGCAATACCACCTTTGTCGGGACTTACCAAAGTTCTCGGCAGTATTGGAGCTGCCACGAACCAGGTTGTTGAGCTCTTCACTGCTCATAGAGTATTCACCACGAGGAGTCAAAGTTGGACCATAAGCACCTTGCGCCTCCTTTGCACGTTCTTCAGGATGTTTGGAATACCATGCCTGCTCGAATTGGTTGTGAGGTCCAACACCATGTCCATGAAGACCGTAACTATCCGGTGGCAGGTGCATGTGCGCACTGCGGCGTCTGTTATGTCCCGGTCCTATTTGAGATGCGTCGTTGTAAAATCCAACTCCAGTAGGTTGAGGAGAGAATGGAGCGGGAGAAGGAGCTTGGACATCTCCCGCATCAGGGTACATGGGCACATATGGTCCCAAATGAGGAATGCCGTGGTGATGCTCGTTATCGGACTCGTACATAGATTCGGGCCTCGATCCAGGAGTTCTTGGAGAGAAGGTGGAGCTTGATGTAGACTTCAAGGGTGGGTGCATTGACTTCCCAGCATCATGGTATTCTGTTTGAGGCTTGCCTAGTCCAACCGAGGCAGCCTCTTGAGAGTCGGTGCGAGTCAAAGCAGCTACTGAGCTTTGGTGAGGCATGGAGAGACCAGCTTTGGGTGCGTGCAGTGGCAGATCTCCAGCCACGTTCCTCATATGTGTTGGTGAACCTGATTGATTTTGATTTGGAGCATCGTCAATGTTGGCGTACTCATAGCCTTCCTCTCCCAGACCTGGTAGAACAGCAACGCTGGGTTTCCTTTGTAGAGTAGGACTTCCCCCTCCACTTGGAGGTGGTTTGCTTAAAGGTAGCTCGTTTAGAGGTGATCGATTAAAGGCATGTGGTGAGATGGAGCGATCGATGCGGCCAGCGGGTCTAGGAGGAATCTTGGGAGGCTCGAGTAGGGAGGGAGTCGAAACGGTAGGTTCAGCTGCCTGTGGTGCTGAGGCTTGGGATCGAGCTGGACGTTGTGGAATGGTTGGAGGAGCAGACATTGTGGATGATTGGTTGCAATTACTGCGAGGAGTGGATTAGCATATTATGCGAGAGGCATTTACTGGCCGTAGTTCGCAGACAAAACAAGTAAGCATTAACAATGTTGAAAGGCATTCGTTGTTGAAGTCTTCACTGAAGCCCTGCATGTCTCAGATGGGAAAGGACATAGCACTTACAGGTTGAGCAAGAACGATGTCCGCTTGGACAGAAAGAGAGATTAAAAACGAGTCGATATGAGAGTAGTAGCTATTTGCGAGAAGCAGTAGCTTGACACTGAATGTAAGAAGCAAGAAGGAAGACAGGAAGCATTGGAAGGAGGGGACCAACGGAGCAAATGACGCGTGCCAATCAGCAATCAGGGAAAGACAAAACCATCATTGAGTTATTTTTAACTATTACTACTACTACTACTACTACTACTACTACTACTACTACTACTACTACTACTACTACTACTACTACTACTACTACTACTACTCAAGGCACAACAGAGACATGTACTGCAGGATCTTGCCAGGAAACGTCTCATTCAGTAACTCCTCCATGCTATTCGTAAATCATGTCTGTGCTAGAATGCCAAGTCTACTATGTACTTAACAAAATGTCCCATGTATTAAGGTAGATATACAAATTCGTCCCCTCGTCGTACAACACCCGCCGGATCCTCTACTCAATCATGTCATCTGATACTTTGGTCCTTCGCCTCCCTGCGGCGTCCTCCAAGTGATATCTTGTGTTGGCACCTTGATGTCGCAGGTCTTGCAGTGAATGCAGCTACAGGATAAGCATGTCAGCAACTCGATCGCCCTTTATATCGAACAACAGCGAGACTTACTTCTGTGCATTAATCTGAAACCTGACTCCCAGATCCTTCGTATCGTCCTCGACATATTCATACACTCCAGCAGGGCAAAACCTGTTCTCAACTCCCTGATATTTTGGGTATGCAGCTTGAGCATGCTTATCCCAGTCTTCTACATGTAGATGCACAGGCTGATCTTCCTCATGATTTGTGCCTGTTCGGCTAACACTGGTCAAGATGTCGAAGCTGATCTTGCCATCAGGCTTTGGGTATTCAATCTTCTTGCATTGATCTGCAGTCTTCGTTGCTGCAGAGTCAGTACTCTTGTGCTTGAGTGTCCATGGAACTCTTCCTTTGAGTATGTATGCCTCAAGACCAGAGTACATGATTCCTCCGTAGACGCCGAGAGGGTTGTGGAATGATGGACGCATGTTACGGGTTTCTTTCAACTCTGACCAGATAGTAGACGATCGCAGCTTGTCCTCATAGTCAAAGAGGAAGACATCCGGCTTGTCCGGGTTATCAGTCAAAGCCTTGTAGGTTGATTCAGCTGCGAGCATCCCTGATCTCATGGCAGTATGTGTCCCCTTGATCTTTGGTACGTTGAGGAAACCAGCAGTATCCCCGATTAGTGCACCTCCAGGGAAAGCGCATTTAGGTATAGACTGGAACCCTCCTTCATTCAGTGCCCTCGCACCATAGCTGATGCATTTGCCACCCTCGAGATATTGCGAATAGAACGGATGATGTTTCATTTTTTGAAACTCACCATACGGTGCCAGCCAAGGGTTCGGATAGTCCAAACCAACCACAAGACCAATGCTTACAAGGTTGTCGCCAAAGTGGTACATCCAGCCTCCACCGTAAGTGTCTGATGGCAAAGGATATCCAAGACTGTGTGCGACCAGTCCTTTTTGAAACTTGGCTGGGTCAACCTCCCACACTTCCTTAATGCCCAATCCATATGTCTGTGGCTGACTGTCTCTCCGTAATCCAAACTTCTTAACCACTTGCTTCGTCAAACTTCCATGACATCCTTCCGCTAACAATGTGACCCTCGCATGAAACTCCATACCACGCTCGAAGTTGTCCTTTGGTTGTCCTGATCTTGATATTCCTTGATCATTCGTTGCCACACCTTTTACTGATCCTTCTGGTGTATACAGCACTTCCGCAGCAGCAAATCCTGCATACACCTCTACTCCCACCTCTTCAGCTCTTTCTCCCAGCCATTTCGTAAATTGGTTCAAGCTGATAATGTAGTTTCCATGATTGTTCATCTGTGGAGGTGCCGGTATTGGAATGGCTCTGTTTTTTGTCAGGAATCGCATAACATCCTTCGTAGCAGCTGTAGCATTTTCGAATCGATTCGGATTGTCCTCAGAATTCCAATCCGGCAATAATTCACTGAGTGCTGAAGGCTCGACAACGTTTCCTGATACGATGTGATCTCCAAGTTCTCCTGCTTTTTCTAGTACCAGTACTCGGAAATCCTCATTTCCAGCTTTATTGGCTATTTGCTTCAGTCGTATGGCAGCGCTGAGACCTGCTGGACCTCCTCCAACAATGCAGACATCAACTTGATCACTTTCGCGCTCGATTGTGGCGGGATCGAATAAGTCGTCTACTTCTGCGAATCTTCGTCTTGAGGTTGTGGTGATCGATCGGCGTTGGCCTGCCAGTAAAGCCGCAGGCAGCCGGTATGGAGTCTGTCTAGTGGCGGCAGAGGCGAATCCCGCCACTAGATACCGTCGTGGTTTAGAGGTACGGGCGAAGAATGTTGTGTTGTGGCGGAGAGCCATGACTGGACGACGAGCGGCGGCCATGGCGAAGAGGATGTTTCGAGAGGTTACTCGACAGTGATATCAAATACTATCTGTACAGCAACTTGAAACCAAGCCGAGGTCTTTCTGGCAAAGCTGGCCCCACTTCAACTTTACTAGGATGAGTGTGACCACCAACATCAACCACTCAGCTAGAACATCGCATTCCTAGTTAGAGAAGTCGGGTCTCTGTTTGAATGTAGGCTCGACAAGCTTACTGTGATGAAAGTCGCAGCTGTTCATGCTACGCTGAATCTCACATCCCGAGCTTGATCGAACTGAGATCCAAATCCGATATCATGAGATTTGCAAACATAAACTCGTCCCAGCACTCTCCACACCTTTTTCCCCTTTGAGTTACGATTTCGACTTCGCAGAAGTTTGTGCGACAAGACTTTAGGATGTGACGCGGAAAACATAAACAGCGTATATTTCTAGACTCCTTGAGGATCTACTAGCTGACTTCAGTGTCACTCAACACTCAATCATAACGTTGGTTCACTAAACAGTTGCAGGTGATTACAGAGTAGCGACGGCCACTATTGACTCTAACAACATCCATGCCTTAAAGGTCAATCCTGTCAATCAGCTTCTTTCCATGACGATGGTGGTGCTTTTCCTTTCCACTGCCTTCCTGCTCATCACCCGCCGCACCCTGTCCCGGCTCATCACCACTGCCCCTCACATTCATAGTATCATCCTTACACATCTGAAACTGGTTGTTCTTCTCACCCTTGTGCGTGATGACAGCACAGTATACAGCACTCTCAAAGTCCTCTGAGATGCTGCCAATCACAACGCGGTCGGTGTCAGGTTGGCCGCCATTGTAGACCTGGCCGTCAGACAAGATTGGAAACTCGAGGTAAGGCTTTTGTGCTTGATGGAGGTTAGTTGTGTTAGATGTGTAGCAGCTATTGGCTTTTGTTGTACCGTGAGAGAAGTTGAAGCGCTCGTAGTCGTTGTAGGCATGGGGGTATTTGTCTTTGCCTAGTGTCTTGTGCTGAGACGCGAGCTTGAGTGCTTCTGTGGCAGCTGCATTGATTTCACTGCGAGTGTACTCTGTACCCAAGCCTTCAATCGAATTCGATCAGTGAAGTCAATATGAAAGGAGCATGGTCAATCATACAGTTGCAAGCTGAAGGCTCATAGGTGATTTCTGCCATTGTTGATATTCGTACTTCTTTTTGGACTGAGATGTTTGGCACGAATTTATGCAAACACACATCAGCCTGTCCAAGAGCTGAACGACATTATATACAGCCAGTAAGGTATTCAGCCCCAATCAAGCGAAACAAGGTCAGACAAGCCTCGTCAGATATGGAGTAAGGCTAGCTGATCTTCCAATCGACGAAAGAAACGTGCCACGTCGTTGTCAGAATTCGCGGGCCAGGTTGCTATAAGGTATTATAAGGTGTGAAGAGTGCCCGTAGACCTTCTAGAATTAACCTATGTATTATATTATAAGATATCTGATCGAGGAAGAGCTTGAGATATTAGAGAATAGCATACGGTGAGTAGCTCGAAAAAAGTAAGGGTAGCCTTCACAGCGGTCCTGGCCTACGAATTCTGACAACGTCGTGGTGCCCATGACCTGCATAAGCCTCCGCGTACTTGTTTTGTTTTGATCGTCAAGCTGATCTGACTTGTTTTTAACTAAGCATTTGCTGATCGTGTCCGAATACAAGCAATGAATATGACCCCAGTACACAACAACTTCAGTAAACATGGATATCATCAGGGGCTTCGAAAAAGAAGACATCAAGTATCAGAAAAGAGACGGCTGGTCGTCAAGCGTTAGCCAGACGACGGCCCCAGGTTCCTCACTGGATGGACATTAGATGACTGCTGTCTGATAGACGAAGATAGAGTAACTCACAACCCACGGTCTTGGCGTACCAATAGTATTTCGAAGAAGCTCAAGGATTCACCAAATAAGCACCTAGACAGAGCCAGGCTGTCATGCCTGAAACCAGTCAACGAATTCGGCCTAAGGATAGCCCACGCGTGCAAAAAGACGCAAAAAACATGGTCAATGTGGGGGTCGACTGGATGGACATTAGATATTCGTTCTATCAACGACAGGAATCAAATCAACTTACACCCACGGCCTTGGCGTACCAACAGCATTTCGAACAAGCTCGTATATTAGCACCCTTTGGAATTATCAGTACGGAGAGAATGAACCCAGTTTAGGTGTGAACATACACGCTCTAACCAACTGAGCTAATCGACCCATTTATGCTGAAGCTAAATCTTGTGTAATAAATATCACGTGTTATGATGGACAGAACATCCCACCTCATGTCATTGTCTTACATCCACACTAATGACTTGCACAACTTTAGCACAGCTCTGACGATGGACGGCGCTGCAATAACCTCGAGGATGTCGCAACCTACAGGTCAGTGGCAAGCTCTGCGAACACCAATATATTAATACTGACCTTGTTCAGTAGAACCATCTTCTATGACCCCAATACCAACAGAAGCGTAAGTTACTCCATAGCCGACCAGCTTGCACTCACTAACCCCTCCCAGTACGACCCTCTTCACACCTCTCAACGCCCTTCTCCTCGCCCTCATTGCTTTCACACTCTACCTGCGCCTCCGCCCACGCTCAATTCCCACACTCGCACCAACCCCCCCACCCATCCTCTTCCGCACCTTCACACCACCAACCCTGCTCCCTCACAACGGTACCACAAAGCCAACCGTCTACCTTGCCGTCCGCGGCCGAGTCTTCGACGTCACGCCTGGCAAGAACTTCTACGGTCCCGGCGGCCCTTACGCCAACTTTGCGGGCAGAGACGCGAGTAGAGGATTGGCGTGTGGTAGCTTCGATGAGGATATGTTGACGGAGGATTTGGAGGCAGAACTAGATACGTTGGATGGGTTGGGAGCAGAGGAGATGGAGGCGCTGAGTGGCTGGGAGCAGAGGTTTGAGGGGAAGTATCTTGTTGTGGGAAGATTGGTGCCTGTGGGGAGTAAGGAGGCGAAGGAGGCAGAGGGGAGGGGGGAGTTGTAGCATGTAGAGATATGCAAGGGAAACAGGATCAATGGTCGGAACATGAAGTCTGAATCTGATGAGTTTCATGAGACGAGCGTTCTATTCTTTGTGGAGGGACCATATACTGGAACTATACCAACGCACTCTGTGTAGTGTACAAGCATATTTATGCTTCATCACCCTTCATCGTACGGCACATCCCAAATCATACAGTTGATCGACCTTCCACCTTCCACGTCAGACTTCCTCTGCCTGGCTTACTAACGACAATTGCCTCCTCCAATTCCTCCTCTGTCAAGTTGGGATATCTCCTACTATAATATTTGTTCTTCCACGCAGCCTTCACAGCCTGAACCTTGTTCGTAGGCACGAGATGTACCGAACACCCACCCCATCCAGCACCAGTAAGACGACTGCCATAGCTTCCTGCACCCCTTGCAATCTCGCATAGCTCATCTAATTCAGGACAGCTACAATCGTAAAGATCCCTGCATGATTCTTGCGTGTCATTCAATTTGCTACCAAGTTTCTTGCCAAGCTCCTTCGGGTCTTCATCTTTCGAGTTAAGCAAGTCCATGAACTGCTGGACTCGAAGAGCTTCAGTGAAGACATGTAGAGCTCTTTGACGAAGGTGGAATCGTTCAGCTCGGACGGGCACTTTGGTAGTATATTTCTCCTCAAGCTCGTCCACAGTGATGCCGAGTAGATCAGAAATCTGCTCTCGTGTATATCCTTCTTCTTGTGGTAGGTAGTCTTCAACCATCTGAATGAGCTTCCTTAGCTGCTCTTGGAATACGTCAAGTGATGTCTGAGTATTATCTGCTATTTCGTCTTCCTGCTCGAAATATGTATCATGCAGACCACGCAAGCTTGAGCCAAGTGGACTGTCATCCTTTGGAAGTGGGGTTTTGAGCCTGAAAATGCTGGCCAAGACTTGTGCAGCCAGTGTACACTCTACAACTCGCAGGTTGTAATGAATTGGTCCAGTTACTTGCTTGTTAGAGGTAACGAGGGATTGCGCCACAACGAATGAGAACTCTGGGTCAGTCTTGGGGAAAGTTACTACGTCTGCTTTCAGTGATGGCTTGAAGGACACAAGTAGAGCGCTATCAAGCAGACCAAACACAGATGCTGATTGATCCATACTAGTTACATTCGTCAGCATCATGACATAATTCGAAAAGTGATGCGACTTACCCGCCAGAATTGACCCCAACAGCGCGTTCAGACACAATCGCAAGCTCAGTGAGCTCGGTTTTATCAACAACATCCTCACCATTGGCCTTGAGCACAGCCAGAGCACTCGCGCAGACAAAGGCGGCACTGCTTGACAATCCGCCTCCAGCTGGCACACTGCCGTCGACAATAATGTCCATACCTACAGCGCCAAGTCCGCTAGATTTCTTCTTGCTGAGCAACTGTAATGCAGCCCGTAGTCCACATTTGAAATAGTTGGACCAGTCGTGATTCTGTGCATCGATTTCGATGTCGCCACTTTCGGGAAGCTCGAATTCTCGTTGTGGAAATTTGTTGGAGTGCACATTTGCAATGCGTATTTTACGATCTCCTTTGCGAACTTTGACGGCGAGCAATACGTCCACTGTAATAGCCATTGGCAGACATTGGTACAAGGAGTAGTCGATGTGCTACTTTGACGCGGGTCAGTCACGATCTGAAGCGGATCCAGGAGCAGGACAAGACGCACTTCACCGATGATATTGACACGACCGGGACTACGTGCTACAAAGCCTGCTTTTTCACTGAAATTCTTCTCGAATGATGACAATAAGTTGTTCCATCTGGTCGTTTGAGCTTCTCGAGCATCTACTGGATAGATGTCCTCGAATTCTTCAACGTTAGGCACTTCCATGTTGGATATGTTCTTATTGTGCTACTAGATAGCACTGCACATAAGTTGGACGCAGGGAGAAGAGGTCGAAGTGTAAGAGTGTAAGAGCACGAGACACATCCGTTCGAGGCCCACAAAACACCTCGGGCTATTCATAGCCGGGCGAATTGCGCCAACATTGATATTATAGGATGCTTTGTACGGCGGATAACCCAGGAATATTGTGGATAACTCTCCTGTAAAGGTGCTCCTTGAGAGAAGTCCATCTTGTTGCCCCTCGCCGAATAGTAGCTCGTTTCATTTGAGTTTCACTACTCGGCAAATCCGAGAACGTGTTCATACGCGACCCGCGACGATCACGTGTGGATGAACTTCTCAGATCGACGTCAATAGAGATTCTCCAATCACTCTCCTATCACCAATCTTCAGAGACTGAACGGCACTGTCCCACAATCAGCACAGAGGTGCTTGTAATATATGTCGTCTGCCCCTCTATGATTTGACACCCTCAATCTTCCTCAAGAAACACTTCTTCCCTCCAACGAACATGCCAGTCCTCGATATTCCTACCATAAACTCGTTAGCGGCAGCTACTGGGAAGCCTACAGAAACAATCATCGAAGAGACCAACGCACAATGGATCTTCACGGAAGATGAAGTGAACAACTCTCCCTCGGTTCAAGATGGCATGTCCTTAGCAGATGAGCGCGAGCGACGTAGCAAAGGCGTCAACTTCATCCAGCAAGTCGGCATGATGCTCAAGATGCCGCAAATCACCATCTCAACCGCCGCCGTCTTCTTTCACAGATTCGTGATGAGGCACTCGCTGAAAAGCACCCTGGATCGCAAAGCAATGCACCACTACGTACGTTTGCAAGATCACTTTCGCTAGCACTTCGACTGACAATATATTATCTTATAGGAGATTGCAGGAACAGCACTACTGATAGCAAGCAAGACTGAAGAGAACATCCGTCGGCTCAAAGACATTATCTACGCATGCTGTCGCGTGGCACAGAAGAATCCGAACTTGGTCGTGGATGAACAGTCCAAAGACTACTGGCGCTGGCGAGACACGTTACTTTTCAACGAGGATGTGCTGCTCGAAGTACTCTGCTTTGACTTGACTGTCGCTTCCCCATACAACCTACTATTCGAATTGATCAAGACGATGAAACAAGCTCTCAACAAAGATCTCCGAAATGTTGCATGGGCGTTCGTCAGTGACAGCACCATGACGATCCTGTCTATACTCTTCACACCTCAAACTATTGCCGCAGCTGCTCTATACTTCGGTGCCAAGCTCTCTGGACACAACGTCCGTTTCCCGGAGGCATACAATCCAGAGGAGGAGCCATGGTGGGTCCAATATGGTGTCACTCTGAAGAATATTATGCGAGCAAATACATTTATGGCCGAATACTTCGAAACAAACGCCGCCAAGCTATCAGGAGGCAAGAACATTTACGCGGACATGAAGGCAGCCATACAGGAAGATTACGATCTGTATAAGCCTGCGGAGGCAGTCACACCCCACCAAGATCCCACTCCTCAGGCGGAGGTAGTTGAGGATCCTAACAGAGGAGTCAAACGGGATCGAAACAGTGTTGATAAGCAAAACGGCGATGCCGTCGGTACGGCGGAAAGGATACCTAGTAATACTAGTGTCCAAGAAGATAACGAGAGAGCTATCAAAAGGCCCAAGGTCAACGAAGACGAAGGGAGTGAGGAGGGAGAGGTAGAGGAATGAGAGGGAACGTTAGCAACACTAGCAGATGATATGAGACTGACGATAACAATCAGCATGTCCCGACTATCTTTAGATCAAAAGTTGCGTCCAAAGAACAACCATGATTAGCAGAAAACACTGCCACCATTGGACATAAGTTCCAAATCTAGAAAAGTCATCAGCTTATCTCGACCTGGATCCGAATTGCAACTAATACCGATCGACCCACTATCAGCACACTGGGACAGAGAAGCTCCGTATATACGCCACATGAGCAGCTGACGAAGCTCGTCTGGAATAGTAGAACAGACAACAGCCGAATTGAGCAATAAGTCTACGTTCATGACCGATCTCGAAGCATGTAGTCAGCCAAATTATCTTCGTCGAGCCGAGCAGCAGAATATTCCGAATTGGACACATAAAAGCCGCGGAAAGTCTATACACCATCATCCAGCTGTCGATCAAGCACACAAGACAGCCCATGCCGTTGACCCCTGGGTGGATCTAGGAGTTTGTTCGAGAAGAACCTTGAAATACGGAATACATCAACCAGAGAAGACAGAGAGGCACACCGCGAGCAGGCCGAAAGCATGAAAAGGAATCTCAAGCATAGCTCCAGGATGTGATTGAGAAGGATCTAGGGAATTGCATAAGGGGAGAAGGAGAAGAAGAATAAGAAGAAGAGGAGAGAACGCCGAAGAGAGAACAAGCTGGTAGCATAGGATACAGAATAGACTACATGATTACATACTGATCATAAGCGAAAGCCAAGCGCGCCTACCAGCGCTCCTCTAAAAAAACACATGAGAGACTATTGCGATGGTTATGCTGTTCAAGTTTGCCGACCACTCCACGCTACTTCTGTGCAACACTTCAACCTCGATCTTCTTTTGCAATTAATCTTTCTTGGGGTCTTCCTGACCATTTTGTCCTCTCCTCGCTCCATTATTCTTGCACGTCTAATATATCAAAGCGTCCGTTGTCTTGGAATAGATATAGGTTGATACTCGTGGCGACCTCAGGCCTACTATTCTCTTTCACGATCCTGCCATCGTAGCAGATTTGGCCTGTGCCAAACTGTTTCTAGATTTTGCAGCAACCTACATGCCCGTGCCAGTATCATAAAGCTCTGTGTCGAGCTAAGCACGCTAGTCAAGCCACCTACCAAGTCTTCGCCCTTCAATCATCAAAAAGACCTCGAACATCAGCAGCTCTTTGTGTCGGAGCAATAAACGACTCTCCTGTCTCGTCAAACTCTCGTCGTCGACTCGCTATTACTCTTGCTCCAATGTCAATGTCACGGAATGTGCCTCGTGGCGCGAGTTCGTCCTCGTCTTGTGCACCAGTTGCCCATCCCACAGCATCTTCTTCCCCCACAGTACCCCATTGCCTATCCTCATTCTCTGGCTCATTGTCCGGCCAGAACAAGCCTTCATCATCCTGTTGCGCGTTTATGCCAGCACTTCGCTGCGATTGTGAGGCTGCATCTTGGTTACTACCCAGTTTTACACCTCTGGACGAGTTCAGTCTCGAGGCAGGTACGCTATTTGGTGGAGGCATCTGCATCTGTGAACTCCTCGGTGGTGGCAAACTCCCTCTTTCACTTTGCTGGACAAACGCAGAACCCTGCCTGCTCGCACTCGTAGGTGTCTCAATCTGCTGCCTAGTTCGCGTGGCGCCCAACTCTTTGACCAAGGCCGCAGAGGTGGCTGCACCTCCACTGGAGCCAATCGTTGTCAAGGTGAACTCGCAGCGCATGCCCACAGCAGTATAGCTGAATTGGAGCGGCCGAGAAGGCACAGAATAGGCACAGGAGACCATGCTATTGAGGGTGGTAGCGTGCAGAACCATAGTTTTGAAGTCGGAGACAGCGATTGCAATGTGAAGAGAGTCGGTAATGGAGAGGAGAGGGAAGTCGAGAGTGGATAGGGAGATTGAAGTCTGCAAAGGCGCTTTGAGAACTTCTATCGGGATTGTTAGTAGAGGCATGGAGTTGAAGCGAGAAGAATGCAGTTGTTGGCAAACAGATCTCACACTAACCTTTGTTGTGAACGATCTTTTCTGTATAACTGGTGAATGTGAATCGATCATTCTCGAGAAACATGTCGAGCTGTTCCGTACGAGCACCAAAGAACTCTACATATTCTCGTAGCATCCTCGCATGTATTCGCCACTTGTTGGTCGCTCTGGTGGTGTCAAAGAGAGCATGCATAGCTTCCACAGCCTCATATGTGAACTTGTGTGTTTTCGTCACTCCTGTAACGTCGAAGTAATCAGCTAAAGACTCCACAGCGCCCCAGAAAGTGCATATCATGGACGTACCATTGCGGTGCATCATTTGCACCACCAGCCGGCAGACAGTGCTGTCCTTTTTGTCCTGAATGCTGATGAGACATCTCTCAAGTCCTGCTTCCGAGTTTTGAGCAACATTTACTTTGCCCTTGAAGACAGATGACAGAGCCTGAATTTGTCAGCTCATCCACAATCCCGAGCTAGAAAATGGGATAGGGGTACTTTGTTCAGGATCTGGAATGCGAACCTATCCGACCTACGTCGCTCATCCGGCACAAAGCTGAAGGATGAAAAGAAGGTCTTGCTGTCGAGCGCAAACGAAACATATGCTGATTTGGTTGAGTTGAGAACACTCAGATTAAGCTTGAAACACGGAATCAGCACGTCTGCATGGTCACAGTATTGAGGAGGAGTGGCATTCGCACCTGATCAGGATGTGCTTCGAGAGTCAAAGTTTCATTTATTTTTGCTAGACACACGAGGCCATCATAGAGGCGGCTACAGCCATCCTGACTGAGCTCGAGTTCAAGTGTCACCATGCTAAGGTTGACATTGGAAAGCTGTGTCGTCGGCTTCAAGTGGCAAAGTGGGTGTTAGTGTCACGTGACCTGATAACGCGCTCAGAATCCACGCTCGCTGGACAATTGATATATTTTGACAGTCTGACCTTTTGCTTCGTGCTTTTCTGTTCATCAGTGCCCGAGAAAGAATGGACTCCTCCCTGCCCGACGATGTTCTCTACCTCATTTGTAATGAGCTGCGCCATCGCGAAGACTGGTCAACCCTCTTCAATCTTGCTGTAACATGTCAACGCGTTGCGCCGCTGGCGCTTTCCCAACTTTACCGGTTCGTTCCTTCCTTGCCAAACTCCAATGCCTGCTCGAAATGCTTTCGTGAGTTACAACCATCCCTTGAGTGGAGTTGGCTGTATCCGACGAGGTGGAATTCGAGCCCTGGTTGGGAGGTTGTACACAAAGATCGCTGCGCGCTTCATGGACAACCGCTAAGTATGCTTAGAATCCAGAAGTCACCCAGTGGTGATGACGAGGCTGAAGGCCAGCTGTTTCAGTCAGGTCAGCTCGTCCAGCGTTGGAGTATCTATTGGAAAAGTATCTGCATGGCTAGCGTTGGCAAAGCGATGTTCCCTTATCACTCGTACCTCCGTATGCTGGATCTCCGTGATCTCAAGTACCTACTGGAAGATTCGAAGTTTGGCGGCAGGATTCAAAAAATGTTTTTTTCCGGAGAGTTGGCACAGTTTTACCACGATAAGAAGATAGAGAGCAGGAAAGGCCGAAAATATGTGACACTGGACCTCCTCCCAATCGTAGACGACATAGGCTCTGCAATCGTGTCGAATAACCATACGCTCGAGCAAATAGCGGGCGAAATAAGCTCAGGTGCTTTGCTGAAGTGGGTACCTCACCTCAAGCGCTTGAAGTACTTGGACCTCTATGACGGAAATGCGCTGGCAGATACAGAGGTGCATAAAGCAATATACAAGCATTGTCCACACTTTGAAACCCTCAGCATCTGTCAGTGGGCAGGGACTGGGTCAGACGAGAAATTGGGCTCTTTTATATCAGGATTACCTTCTCAGATGTTAAGGGAATTGACCACCATCAGCGGCTGTGGCGTATCGTTACAAACATGTACGGCTCTAAATAATCATGGACAGACACTCCAGAAGCTAGAGCTGGATTTTGGCTTTGAAGCTATACCTGCTTTGGCACTGCTCAAAGGGTGTACGAATGTGAGGGTACTACACCTTGAGATATCTGCTACAGTTGATATGGCTGAGACCCATAAGGAAGTGCTGACAGAGCTTATTAACTGGCTGAATAGTTGCACCAGTCTCCGGGAGATCACTCTCACAGAGTTCATGTGTGGGCCTACCATACTTACACCATTACTACTGAGTGAGGAGATCCGCCTGGAAGAGGTCTCGCTAAATGCAGTCCGGAATCTGTACAATGGGGGAGAACATCGGGACTTCCACCTTGCGCTAGCCCATCAAAAGACCTTGAAGACCTTGGATCTTCGTGGCAACGCAGAAGACATGGTCAGAGACGATATCGATGCACTCGTAGATTCAGTTAGCCAATTGGTCAACCTCCAATCGTTGAAGCTCCATGGTCTAGCAGATTACTTCTCCAATCCTGAGATTATACGGTGTCTGGCTCCCCTTACCAATATCGAGGAGGTCTATATTGGTGGATGGAATGTGACCGACTCTGTACTTACAACAGTTGCCACGCTCAAGAAGCTACATACGCTCAACTTTGCTGCGATCACTGCCTTCACTTGCGACGGACTTCTCAGTCTCGTCGAGAAGCTTAGCTCAGGTCAAGATGGCTTTCACCTATCAATTGATGATGCCGATCCGATGAGGATGATCAATGAAGAGGAAGTCAAGCTCATTCATGAAAGTCTTCAGGCGAAAGTTGGTGGGACGTTGGACTATCTACCACTGAGAGGTTTGTGGATTTAGTGTTCTGAGGGTTGGGACCATTGTCTAACATTCAGCAGATCCTGATATAACAGATTTCGATGAAAGCGACTCTGACTAATGATGCAAGCACACACTACATCTAGGTCGGTCAGCCAGGTAACTAAGACTCTCGAGCTATGAAGATCACGACTAGGAGGAGAGGGAGGATGTTTACAGGATTTGAGAACAAGCAGACACGAATTGTTTTGAATAGTCAGTGTATGAGTATCTATGAGCAGCATAATGTAGGATTACTAATCGGCATCTATTACCTTACGACCCCGCTCCCGCTCAATTGCCTTCCCGCTCACTTCGTTGAGCATTTGCATCCTTGCTCATGAATCAGATTGTGTTACAATGTCAAAAAGTGTGAAGCTTCCCAAGTTCTCGGATCTGCCCTTGCGGAATGAAGATCCATGGCTTTCTGCATGGGGATTGTGAGCATCTGTATACCTCGGTGCATTCGCCAGTCTGCTCATCTCGTCACAGATATGGCAAAGATGACGAGCTGGGGACGCTGAATCGACTCACCAATGATGTCGTGCTCGAAGCCGCGAAGGAGATCAAAACTGGAACAAGGCAAGTGTTCATGCCGTCGTTGGTTTGTCGTGCTAATCCCTAAGTCCAGGATATCGCTCAATTGGGCATTGGATGCTCAAACCACGCCATTCTTTGGTCGTCAGGTGTGTTACCTACCAAAACTGACGTAGACGTTGTATAAGAGCTCAACGATTCTGCAGGGGTTTGAGAAAAAGGTCTATCAGAAGCCTCCCAGGTGTACGCTGTCCTAGACAAATTGTTGACCAATCATGCGAACACATTACTGACAAAGTGTGAATTGCCAGGCGTGAATGACGATGTATGGACATTCAACACTCAGAGCAGTAGTCAATGTACTCAACCACACCTCCTCCCCAGCTTTTACTGAAAGCAGAGCATGTGTGGCTGATACTCAAATATAGGGGATGGTCTCCGTCACTTTGCCTACCAGAAAGAGCAGAAGTTCTATAATGGTGTCACTTTGGACGACATTCACGGCCCCGAGAAGACGAACGTTAACGGCATTCATGGTAGGTCTTCGCTCACCACAATATTCAACATACCGTCTCCTGTGCGGAAAGATCAGTCAAGCTGACCACCTATCGTTGTCACCAGCTTGGTCCAAACACGGTGTAGTAGGCCGCGGCATTCTCCTCGACGTTCACACCTACCTCCTCAAGAATCCATCCTCGCCTCAATATGACCCCTTCGAAACCAATTCCATCACGCTATCCACACTCCTCGCGGTGGCCAATGCTCAAAATACAACCATCAAGCATGGAGACATTCTCTTTATCCGCTCCGGCTATACAACCACCTTCAATAAGAAGACACCAGAGGAGCTGCAACAATATGTTGATAGAGGCCAACCACCACAGTTCGGAGGCGTGGAGCAAAGCGAAGAGATACTGGAGTGGATTTGGGCCAACTTTAGTGCGGTTGCTGGTGATCAACCAAGTTTTGAGTGCTGGCGTATGTGCTTTCTCCCTTCTCTTCCATACACGCCGTTTCCTTTCCCTTATGAAGCTTATAAACTCGCTTGGGACATCGAGCTGATTATCGAAAAGCATCACAAAAGTCCTATCTCCTCCATGAAGTCCTCTTGGCGGGCTGGGGTTGTCCCATTGGCGAATTGTTTGATCTCGAGGCTCTTGCGGAGGAGTGCCAGAAACAAGGCAGATGGAGTTTCTTTCTGACGAGCGAAGTTGTGAATGTTCCTGGTGGCGTAGCATCGCCGCCCAATGCTCTAGCTATTATGTGATCTGCACATTTCATGGAAGTACGGGGTGTTGTGAATGAAGATGTGCGGAAGCAAGGGTTTGCATGAAACGAAAGGTGACCGAATTTCCCATTCTGGCACGCTCTGTGTGTCGTGATGGTTCGTGTAGCTGTCCTTTCGGTCTTTCGTCTTCCACGTCCCAAGATCAATTGAAAAACAATATTGTTTCATCGGCCGGCCTTGTCAAGTGCCTACTAGCGATAGGATCATCCGCCTGGACTTTTCATTCCATTCATTTCTGACGGTTTTACACATCGTCTTCGATCTCTAGTAGTTTGAGCATTATTTTTTTTGTCTACTCCCACAAGGTATCCTCGTGCTTCAGCAAGAGCTGCCCAAGGTTCTCCTGTGTTGTCAGCAGATACTCTGATCAGAGCCACCAGAGAATATCCTGTGCTATCGTTTGATGAAATCTTTCCAGACATCGAGTCTGTTCAATCGCTTTCGATACGTGGCACAGCTAGTCCAATCCAGTAGTAATCAACGAAGTTCAGAGAAACAAAAAACTGAGTTCGACCCTCTTCACCACATCCCACTCCTCCGCTAATCTCAATCTCCACGCCCACCACCAGTCACAAAGCGCTCCACCATCCGCCGAACCTAACACAACCCAGCTCCAACTCAAACACACCCTGACAGTGCCACGATCACCTCCTCAGGCAGCGCACCAGCACAGCCTCGAACAGCACACGTTTACGTATGCCAACTCATAAGCACAATGGAACACGCAATGGGTCTTTGTGCGAGAGCTTGAGGAACTGTGCTGGGGTTCTGGGTTGAAGTGCGGGAATCTGCTTGTGTGTTGTGAGTGGAGGAGGGTGTGAAGGGGATGTTTGGTGGGAGTTGTGTTGGTGGGGTGGTTGTGGGAGAACTGGAGCGTGATGGAGAAGAGGACGATGATGAGGACGATGGAGAGATGATGATGAAGGCTAAAATGAGGGGTGGTTTGTTTTGGCACGAAAAGGGAAGGCATGTCTGACATCAATTTGGGAAGGAGCGGTTTTTGGTGAGTGGCAATTCCAGTATGAATATTCCTACAATGTTATCGCTGACGCCTTGTCTGGCTCTGAAAAGCAAATATCTAGCCCGTTGTATTGTACATTCCGATAAAACGCCTTTCATTGCAGCGATATTTCCAAATTTGAATCCCTTAATGGCGCATCAGACACCAGTACGCTCAGCTAGCGTCTTCCATGACCACCACGCCTTCCACCACGATCGTTATTGCCAAAACTTCTGCCACCTCTATCATTCATGACAGGTCTCGCCGCGCTACCTCTGTCATAATCCAACACTTCTACTAGTCCAGACGCGAAAATCTCTCGCGTCTTATTATCAGCCAGGTATGTTCCATTACCATTACTAGAGTCTCTGCCGCCTCTTCCAGAGCGATTGCTCGACCCTACATTATCCTTGACGTTCTTCAGATCCGAGTATGCTGCTGTAAGTACCTAGAAAAGAAACATGTTAGTAGGACGACCCGAGTTGGATAAGGATAAAGCTTACTCTATCAAGCGCCTTTCTGAACTCCATCATCGTCTTCACCACATCCCGATTGGCGCCCCAGCCACTCTTCAAGTAAAATGGTAACCAGCCATCCATAGTGATGATGTTTCCCTCTGCGCGCAGACGTCCACCAAACAGCACTGCCAACAAGGGACTACTTGCGGTAGTATCCCTCAAGTGTATCGACTTTCCATCGTTGCTCCTCTGCATAGTAGCATAGGAAAATAGTGTGCCGGATGGATAGTTACCCTCTGCTGGGCGCAAGTGATTCAATGACGAAGGATGCATCATTGCATTCTTCTCGCCCGGTGTGCGAAACATTGGTCCACGAGTAGCCACAGCCAAGTTGGGATGGACTCCCGAAAGAGCAAGAGCTTTGATCAGCGTGATGTTACTCGAATTCCTGTTAAGTGCAGCACCACCAAGTTGACCATCGGTGTTGCGGTCATTATACTCCCTTGGTATGACTCCATTTTCAACCAGGACATCCTCGATCTGTCGTGCAGTGGATTCGATAACGCGATATGCGCCAATGTGGATGAAGTTATCCATTCCGAAAGCGCGAGCAGCATACTCTCCAGATTTCGTGGTGAGACGACGCATTGTGCGAACAGCATTAACAAGGGCGTAGTGGTCAGAACTGCTACCATCGAGGAATTGTTGGTGTTTGAGATGAGCTTCGCGGCGTTTATCCATTGGCGAAACGAAAGGCGATCGCTCGTTGATAGCGACACCAAGTATGATCATGGGGTCCAGGCAACGGAAAATGATGCCGAGGATGATCATCTTGCCTAGAGAAGGGTGAACTGGGAGAGATGCAAGAAGTCGACCAAGTGCGGTGAGCTTCTCCTCCTCGGTGAGGGCTTGCAGCGCAATGAGGTTGAGAACGGAAGCATCCACAGCCGCTGGAGGTGGCGGTTCGATGGCTTGGGCAAGGAAGGCGCGGATTGGAGACTTGAAGGCTTGTGCCTTGATGTCGAGACATATCTCCTGCAAGTCAGATCGCAACATCTCTGGCAAACCAATGGCGCGCAGAGACTGGAAACGTGCTTTCGAGTAGAGTGCATAGTAGTTGCCGTTCTGAACACGACCTGCACGTCCAGCTCTCTGCTTTGCGTTTGACTTGGAGACCCAAGTGCATTGCAACTTGGTGATACGACGGATTTGGTCATAGCGCTTTTCTCTTAATTTACCAGTATCAACGACATACTGGATATCCGGAATAGTGACTGAAGTTTCAGCAATATTGGTTGATAGAATGATCTTACGACACCCTTCTGGCACTGGGTTGAAGACCTCAGCCTGTTCGTTGGCAGGGACACTGGAGTGCAACATCGAGACCTTGAATTTGGCAGGATCGCGGAAGTTGATTCCAAGTAGGTTCCCCGATTCTAAAGTATCTCTGACCTTCTTGATCTCGTCATAACCTGGCAAAAATACCAATATAGCGCCGTCCTGAGTTGTCTTCGCAATATGCGCCACAGTCGCAGCAACGAGTGGAACTGGAACAATCCCATCCTCAAGCTCATTAGATACTTCACCATCTGCGGAGACATTGCGCTCGCGCTTCCAGTCAATTGTCGCTTCTGCCTCCTCTGCTTCATCAGCAGAGCCATTTGGTTGTGATGGCTTAAGCGCATTCTCAATGTTCATGTAAGTGCGGGTGTTGTCGTCGTTACGCAATGGCGCGAGGATTCCATCCCCATGTGCTTGTTTCATCTCTTCAATAATTGTCTCATAGTATTTCTCCTTGACAGGGAACGTTCTACCCGGAACGCTCAGAGAAGGGCAGGGAAGAACCTTGCCCTCAGCTGTCTTACGTTGGAAGTACTTTGAGAATAGCTCACTGTCGATCGTAGCACTCATCAGAACAATTTGCGGCACAGACTTTCCGGTCTTGAGTCTGGCATTGACAGTGTTCTTCAGAATAACCATAAGGAAGTCAATCAAAATGTCACGCTCGTGAACCTCGTCAATGACGATGTGCGAGACAGTGTCGAACACTTCATCAGGATTGTGCTGAATTTGTTGCAGCAAAATACCTGTTGTGCAATACGTAATGCTGCCACCAGGTTGAGGGAGTTTCGGGTCAAAGCGGACCTGGTATCCAACTGAGTCCTGGAGCCGCTGGTTGCGCTCATCTGCCACACGTCGTGCTACGGAGGTTGCAGCAATACGACGTGGTTGAGTACAGACAATGTTGCACTTGGCTCCCTCTCCTTTCGTGATGGCGTCGTCGAGCAGGATCTGAGGCACTTGTGTTGTCTTACCACTACCAGTAGCACCAACAACAACACTATAAAGGTTGTCACCGACATGCTTCAACACTTTCTCTCTATATTGTGTCATTGGTAGGGCATCTCTGAGCTCTCGTAACTTCTCAGTCTTCTCATCAGTCATGAAGGCGTCGTATTTTTCCTTAAGTATCGTGCTGCGTATCTGTATTTCATCCTCGTTTAGACGTCTCCTTTCTCGCCCTGATCTAGTGTTTTCTCTTTCTTCATCTGACTGGATCTCCTCTCGCAAGTCAGGCAATCCCGCACGCCGCACGTCCCTCAAGGTCTCTTGCATGAGCGCAACAGCATCTTCGTCAACCTCCATGTCCAGTGGTCGCATGTCCGCAAGAATATTTCCATTCCCAGCTGCTAGCGCTTGTTGAAACTTCGCAGTCATGTCTGGATCTTTCTGTAACAGGCTCACGGCAGCCACCAAGTAAGCTAATTCTTCTGCTGACTTCTTGTTGGCCATGACTACTGGCTCACCAATGACCTCGCCGTTCAGCTTGATTGTGGCTTTGTGTAAGCTGCCAGCTTTTGGGCCCGAAGTTGGGTCTGCAGTTGCCTCAAATGCCGCTCCTCTATGTTGCAGCTTGTAGAACTCTACAAACTGCTTGATGTTGCCAACATTAAGCGCAGAAGAATCGCGCACGCTGATCGACTCTTCTCCATTCTCAGCGTGCCACGCCTCAGCCTGCTCCTTGAACTTGAGACACGCCGAAATTTCAGCAGTACGCAGATCATGTCCTCGCGCTACTACTTTGATATTCTGATCCTTCAGCTCGATTGTGACCTCGGCGACCTTTTTGCCCTGAAACCTGCCTGGTTTGTCGGCCAGTCGCATGCTGAACCGAGGAATAAGTCCGAAGCGGGCAGAATAGTTGTAGATATCCACTTTTGCATCTTTCTCCTCCAGCAAAGTTTCCTTGTCGAGTACTTTCTCTGGTGGTGGCCAGAGGTCGTTAACTACACCCATCTCATGCAACTTGACCATGAAGTGTACGTATCCAGCTCTTGAGGCATCTCGCTTGTTCCAGGCTTGTCCATCTGCAGACAGTGTCTCTCCACTGGGAAGGTCGGCACGTACAGTACATGTGTAGAGGGGATTGGCGTGACGTTTTATATGGACAACCTTATATTCCTGTCTGAAGCGTAGTTTGCGAACGTTGTTGAGTATGTTTACGAGGAATTGAGGTTGTCCAAAGAGACCTTTTGGTGCATGCGGATACTGTGCATGTTTTGGATAATCCATTGTTTCTCTTATTCGTTTCTCGTCCATAACCGGTCCGTCGAGTTCTTCTTCCTGTCCATGTCGTGCTCTTTGTGGTGCCGGCGCTCCTTCAGGATCTTCTGAAGCTCTTCTCTTCATGCCATGTCTCGGCCCGTGTTGTTGTCCACCACTGCTTCGACTCGGACTGCTCTGTCTGGGTGCACCTCCGTGGCTACCGCCTCTGCCACGTCCTTGACCTCCTCTACCACGATGTCCATCTCTTCCCATGTCTTTCCGAAATGAGTTGCCAGATGGCTCTGCTGATGTGTGTGATGATGATTTTGTTGATGTTTGCGGTGGTAGCTGTGCTTCTGCTGCTTGTTGTTGTGCATGTGTTGGGTGCATCCATCTCCTCTTGGTGCGACTCATGATTGACGATGCTACTAAAGGTATTGGACGAGGATATGCTGAGGCTGTTATCGTTTGGATTGATGAAGTAAGCGCACGCGGACGGATACAAAGTTGCTAGGAGAGGGGTTTAGCAGGTGAGTAGAGCGTGAAGGCGGAAGTCTTACCAAAGTCCGGAGCATAACGTTAGTACTAAATCACTTCCTCAAGGTACCAAATGCGAACAATAGGAAAACCTGAAACATTGAAGGCAATGCCAAGAGTTTTCGACTTTTTTGGCGGAGCTCCTTCCGGTCTGTATTCTGGTAAATCTTCTCGGCCTCGTTCAGACCTTCCCTTTCACCACATGCACGTACTATGTCTAGGCCATTCACATTCAAATAGTTTCATCGCTTATGTACAGCTGAATGATCTACCTCTGTCGAACCACCCTTCCTATGCCTTGACAAAACCGAAAAGACTTCCCATGTCTACGAATTGCCGGCCGTTCTTATCCAAGTACGACTTCACGACTCCCTTACAAGTCCCAAATCTCTCTCTATTCACCTCCGCAAGAACAGCCACCTTGTCCTTGGTATCCGAATCACCTTCGCTCTTGATCTTCAACGCACTACTCTTGGCTTTCTCAACATCAAAGGCTCTTTCCCAGAAAACAAGCTGGTTCCACAAGTTCTTCTCTCCAAATTCCCAATTCATCTTACCCAGGCAGCCTTTTCCTTGTCCTCGAGGCCCCAGACAGCGATGGCCATAGACTGACATTTGTCGTGTACGTTTGCTACAAGATGGGTCATCGCAAACTAGCCAGCCTTCGTAGTAACGCGCTAATAATGTTCTGATTTGGTGCTCAAGCTGCATGACAATGGTAATATTCGGAATTGCAGTGTCACAAGCTGGACAGGCCATACCGGCATGCGTCACGGAGACATTCGTGTTCGGCTCTGGTGAGTCCGCTGCCCTTGTAGACAACGATTCTGCGAAGGAGCGATATGTCAAGAACTTTTGACAGCTGGCATTCCGGCAACGGAATCTCAAAGGAGTGCAAGTAGCAAATCGCACATGATCGGGGACTTGGCTGTCCAGTGGCTGTATCAGTTCCTCCTGTGGCTGGCCATTGTTGCGCCCGGAGTTGACACGATATTTGCTTGTGTCGAGGCCGAGACACTCTGCTAACCGCGTGATGTTGGTCAAAGCAATTGGCGCGCAAAGACGTTCGACAGGAGGAAGAATTTGCTTGTGGAGGTAGTAATCAATGTCAGGCTTCAGGCCAGAGTCTGCTTTCAGGACATCTTCTGGAGGGAAAGCGTTCGATGCTGCATTTTCGGCAGAATTCGATGCATCGCCAGTAATAATGAAAGACATGACGTCCTTGGCTCGCACTGGCTTGCCTTTCGCGATGAGTCGCAATGCCACTTGTACTGATGGCATGGTTTTAGCGTTTGGGTAATTAGCAGGATCCTTGCTGAGTTGCTATGGATGTGATCAGTATAAGTCTACGGAGAAGAGGTTGGATAGACTTACAGTGAAGATGGTGTACTTCTGTACAGGAACACTGAACTGTCGCATCTTCTCAGCAAGCTCACGCAAGTAGTCGTGAATCTTTTCGACCACCACCTCGGGATCTTCACCAGATAGTAGGAAGTTGAGGAGCTTTGAGGAAGTCTCCTTGGACAGAGCACAATACTCACGACGCCTCATATCGAGACCCTTGACTTCGAGCTTGTCGACGAATTTGCCATCCAGCTCGACCATATTGATAGCAGCATACTTCTTTTTAGCATGCAGCAATAGCCGACGGAATATATTGTCAATGTCAATCTCCAATAGTCTGTATCGTTCATTGACGGCACGCTTGAACTCCTGACCAATCTTTAGAGCATCCTGCACGTTATCCATGTTCGTGTTGATCATGACGGAATCGGTATCACCATAGATGACCTGTAGTTGCTTGCTCTGAGCTAGTTCCTTTGTGCTTGACAGAATCTCACGACCTTTGAAAGTGGTGAGCATCGCAAGAGGTCGTGCGTAGAATCGAGACTTTGTGTATCCCAAACAACCGTACATG